>Ga0160423_10000031_pt1 | contig 89036 bp, 79 predicted proteins | sample CRUFie14St8metaG_FD_108191 | JGI IMG/M metagenome (GOLD analysis project Ga0160423, IMG submission 108191) | Marine microbial communities from the Costa Rica Dome - CRUD Field 142mm St8 metaG | ecosystem: Environmental > Aquatic > Marine > Oceanic > Photic zone | place: Costa Rica: the Eastern...
TACATTGCTCTTTGGAGTAGTTTCATTTGCACAAACTACTGTAACTGGAACTGTTAACGATGAAAACGGAATGCCTCTTCCTGGGTCAAATGTCATTGTTGTTGGAACCTCTACTGGAGCAATTTCCGATTTTGATGGAAAATTCAAACTCAATGTGAGTCAATCTCCTCCATTTACAGTGCAAGCAAGTAATGTTGGATTTACATCAGCAACACAAGAAGTGACATCTAATAACCAAGATATCACCTTCGCGCTAGTTGAGGGAAGCTTTCTTGACGAGGTTGTAATCAGTGCTTCGAGAGTCCCACAAAGAATATTTGAATCCCCTGTGACTGTTGAAAAATTCAGTCTTAAACAGATTCAGCGCACACCATCTTCAGACTTTTTTGAAGGGCTCCAAAATGTTAAAGGAGTTCAAATGAATCAAACGGGGCTAGTTTTTAGTCAAGTAAATACAAGAGGTTTTGGGACCGCATACAATGAAGGGTTTGTGACTTTAGTTGACGGAATGAATACACAAGCACCCGTTTTTGGCTTTGCTGTTGGAAACTTGATTGGACTTAACGAATTAGATGTTCAAAGTGTCGAAATTCTTCCTGGGTCAGCATCTGCATTGTATGGTATGGACGCATATAAAGGTATAATGTCATTTAAAAGTAAGAACGCATTTGATAACGAAGGAATAAATGCATATTACAGAACAGGCTCCACTCAACAAATGGATGGAAGTCAAGGCGATTTCACTGATTTTGGAATTCGATTTGCTAAAAAACTTTCTGATAAATGGGCTGTTAAAGCTACAATTTCTGCTAAAGAAGGAACTGAATGGGTAGCATCTGATACACGACACAAAAGAGAGTGTTCAAACTGTGGAGAAGGTAGTATAGTTGAAAACTATGACCCGAGATCCCCTGACTATGACGCAGTAAATGAATATGGCCAAAGATTAATTGACTCACCAACTATATGGGGAGCAGTAGCCGGATATACATTGTCATTGGATCCAACTGGAGCTACTGCACAAGCAGTTCTTAATGCTGGAGCTGCTGCACCAAATTATTTTGACAACATAAGATCAACAGGATATATGGAGCAGGATTTGTTTGGAAATGAAGCAAAAAATGTTAAAGGTAATGCAAGTGTATATTTCCGCCCTAATGACAATACAGAATTTGAATTCAGCTCTTTGGTGGGAACAGGACAAGCACCATTACCAGCAGGTAATGCGCGTTACAACCTGAAAGATGTTGTTGTTCAGCTACACAAGGTTGAATTAAATTCTGGGGGGTTAAATGCTAGGGTTTACTATACAAAAGAGGATGCTGGAAGTACCACACAAAGTACTGCATTAGGTACTTCGGTTGCAAACCAAATGTTTGGTGGAGTTGAACTTGGTTGGGGAGCAGCTTACTTGGGTAATTATCTTGGTGTCTTAGCTGGAGGACAAGCCGGAATCCCTGCATTTTTAGGCCAGATCTTGAACGACGTTGGAACAGGTGGTCAAGACATAAATGCATTAGTTGGTACTGAAAATAGTCTAAATGCGCATTTCTTAGCTAGATACGGTAATCCTGCTTTAGGTATTGTTGGCGCTAATGATTATATGCTACAGCCAGGAACACCTGAGTTTGATCAAGCAGTACAAAATGCAACTAATGGGGCTATCCTATCATTTAATGATGTGGCAAACCCGTTCACAGGTGAAGCTGCTAATGGAGGACTTGATTTTTGGGAGCCTCTTGGAGCAAGAATTATAGATATTTCTACTGTGTACAATTATGAAGTTAATTATGACTTTGAAGATAAGATTGATTTTGCAAATGTTATTGTAGGTGGTTTAGTAAGAAGTTTTGATCTTGATACTGAAGGTACTTTGTATACTGACTATGACGAGTCAATCAAGTACAATGAATTTGGTGTATATGCTCAAATGCAAAAAGACTTATTTGACGATAATCTTTCATTAACTGCATCGATGCGTTATGACAAACAAGATGTCATGGAAGATGCTAATATTACTCCAAGACTAGGATTATTGTATAAATTATCTGATAAATCTAACATTAGATTATCTGCTCAAGTTGGGTACAGAAATCCAACAAACCAAGATAAATTTATTGGATTATACAATGGTGAGGAAGTATTGCTTGGGTCAACAAAAGAAAATATTGATCGATTCCAAACAAATTTAGGAGGATTTGACTGGAATGGTAATCAAGTTTTTGAAACAGCTTTAAATAAAAGCTCATGGGATAATGGAGGTAATGTAGTTTCAGAATCACTTGACTATGTTGAAGCTGAAAAAGTAACTTCTTATGATATTGGATATCGTTACAACACTAGAGATTTTACACTTGATATGAATGCTTATTATAGCCAATATGAGAATTTTATTGGTACAAATAGTGTATATGTCCCTGCAGCATTAGGTTTACCTGCCGAGGTTGCAATGGCTGCTGGAGCTTATCTACAATTCGGAGTAGATGCTAACCTTGATGTGCCATTTGATACATATGGGTTTAGTGTAGAGGCAATTAAAAAATTAAATTCTATGATGTCAATGAATGTTATATATGAATATAACAAATTAGATTACGATGCTGAGGCAAACTCTGACTTTGAATTATCATGGAATACTCCAGAACATAGAATTAAGTTAGGATTTACTTCTAATCTTGGTGAAAATACATCGTTCACAGCTAATGCTCGTTACAATTCAGAGTTCTATTACGAATCATCATTTATAGACGCTACTATAAGAAGCAATACTGTATTTGATGCTAAGTTTTTATTTGCTGTCCCAGCATTTGATAACTTAAATTTTGAAATTGGTGGAAATAACATTGCTGGAAGAAGCTATGTAAGTATTCCAGGATCTGGAAGAATAGGTTCTCTTTACTATTGTGGTGCTAAGATTGCATTCTAAATTAATTTTAAAAAATTGTATTAAAAAAACCCGGAGATTTGCTCTGGGTTTTTTAATTATATTCTATATCTTTGCTGCGCAAAAACAACATATTTTTCAAATATCTCAAAGCTAAAAATTAAATTAAAGTAGTAATGTCTAAAGTCACAGGAAAAGTATTACAAATAGTAGGTCCAGTTATCGATGTAGAATTTGAGGCAGGAGTCGAACTTCCAAAAATTTATGATTCCCTCGAAATAAAGCGAAATGATGATTCTGTTCTTGTTCTAGAGGTTCAATCACACATTGGAGAAAATGCAGTTAGAACAATTGCGATGGATTCTTCTGACGGGCTAAGTCGTGGAACTGAGGTAAGTGCGACTGGAGCACCAATTCAAGTTCCAATCGGAGAAAATATTTATGGCAGACTATTTAACGTGATTGGAGATGCTATTGATGGCCTTGGGAACTTGCCTAAGTCCGGACAAGATGGATTACCAATACACCGTGAAGCACCTAAATTTGAAGAATTATCAACCTCAACAGAAGTCCTATTTACTGGAATTAAAGTTATTGATTTAATCGAGCCATACGCCAAAGGAGGAAAAATTGGATTATTTGGAGGTGCTGGAGTTGGTAAAACAGTTTTAATTCAAGAACTAATTAATAACATTGCGAAAGGGCATGGAGGGCTATCTGTATTTGCTGGAGTTGGCGAACGTACACGTGAAGGTAATGATTTGCTGCGAGAAATGCTTGAATCAGGGATTATAAAATATGGGGATGATTTTATGCATTCAATGGAAGAAGGGGGATGGGATCTTAAAAAAGTGGATAAAACCGCTATGAAAGAATCCAAAGCTACATTTGTTTTTGGCCAAATGAATGAACCTCCAGGGGCACGTGCAAGAGTTGCACTTTCAGGTTTAACTATTGCTGAATATTTCAGGGATGGTGCAGGAGACGGTCAAGGAAAAGATGTTTTATTCTTTGTTGATAATATTTTCAGATTTACTCAAGCTGGTTCTGAAGTTTCAGCTTTATTAGGTCGTATGCCCTCGGCTGTAGGCTATCAACCTACTTTAGCAACTGAAATGGGTGCTATGCAAGAAAGAATAACTTCAACTAAGAAAGGATCAATAACATCTGTCCAAGCTGTATATGTACCTGCTGATGACCTTACTGATCCTGCACCTGCAACTACATTTGCGCATTTAGATGCAACTACTGTTTTATCTAGAAAAATTGCTGAGCTAGGGATTTATCCAGCTGTTGACCCTCTAGATTCTACCTCAAGAATTCTTACTGCTGATATTCTCGGAGATGAACATTATAATTGTGCTCAACGAGTAAAAGAATTGCTGCAACGATACAAAGAATTACAAGATATAATTGCAATTCTTGGAATGGAAGAACTTTCAGAAGAAGATAAACTTGCTGTTGGTAGAGCAAGACGAGTTCAAAGATTTTTGTCTCAACCTTTTCATGTTGCAGAACAGTTTACAGGTATTCCAGGGGTTTTAGTTGATATTAAAGAAACTATTAAAGGCTTTAATATGATAATGGATGGAGAGTTAGATCACCTCCCAGAAGCCGCATTCAACCTTAAAGGTACTATTGAAGAAGCTATTGAGGCAGGAGAAAAAATGTTAGCTGAAGCTTAAAATATTATATTTTATGTATCTAGAAATTGTATCTCCAGAAAAAACACTTTTTAAAGGCGATGTAGACAGTCTTTGTGTCCCTGGTATTAATGGAGAGTTTGAAATGCTCAATAACCATGCTGCTATTGTTTCAATTTTAAAAAAAGGTTTTGTCAAAATTAAAGGCAATATTAAAATAGAAGATGAAAATATCTCAGAATTTGAAAAAAAGATGGATAGCTATTGGTTATTAATAAATTCAGGTACAATTGAAATGAGCGCTAACAAAATTATAGTTCTTGCCGATTAGAGATTCATAACCCTTCAAATTTAGCTTTTCTTTTTTCAAAAAATGCAGATACCCCTTCTTTAAAATCTTGTGTTTCAAAACATTTAGCAAATTCTGTAGTTTCTATTTCAAACCCGTTAACATCACCCTTACAACTTGAATTTATAGCCTTGATTGCAGATGCAATAGCAAGTGGTCCGTTCTGATTTATTTTTTCCGCTAGTGAAATGCAATAGGAAATTAGTTCGTCGTGTGGTTTTACTCTATTGACTAGCCCCCACACGTCACTTTTATTTGCATCAATCATTTGAGCTGAAGTAATTAGCTCCAGAGCTCTTCCTTTACCAATTAATTGTGTTAGTCTTTGAGTCCCTCCATAGCCAGGTATAACTCCTAAACTAACTTCTGGTAGACCTAAGCGAGCGTTTGAGCTACAGATTCTTATATGACATGACATAGCAAGTTCTAATCCACCTCCTAATGCAAAACCATTTATTGCAGCTATAACTGGTGTGGATAAATTTTCAATATAATTAAAAAGTAGATTTTGTCCATCTTTTGAAAGTTTAGCCGCTTGAGCTGAATTGTAATCAGAAAATTCTCTAATATCAGCTCCAGCTGCAAATGCCTTATCTCCTTTCCCTGTCAATATAATTACACGTATTAATTCATTTTCGTCATAATACTTGAAAGCTTCATGTAATTGTAAAATTGTAGCCTTATTTAAAGCATTTAATTTGTCTGGTCTATTAATTGTGACATATCCTATACCATTGTCGTGATTTATTATTAAATTATTTAATTGCATTTTATTTACTTTTCTTTGGGAATGAAATTTTAAAAACAGTCCCTCTATTTAAATGAGTTTCATAAGAAATACTACCCTTATATAATTCTATTATATTTTTTACCATTGCTAAACCTAGTCCCATACCGCTAGTTTTTGTTGTAAACTTAGGTTCAAATATTTTTTGACTAATAACTTCTTCAATGCCTGTCCCATTATCCTCAACTTCAATAAAGACTGTATGATTATCGTCATAAAGTCTTACCGTGATTTTTGGATCAATTTTTTCAGGAATAGATTGAATCGCATTTTTTAAAAGATTAGTAATTATTCTATTCAAATGGTCTTTATCAAATTGTATTTTAATTTTTTTACTAGGTTTCAAAAAAGTTATATAAGATTTTGGGAAAATATCAAGTACATATTCAATTACTTCATCTAGGTCTAATAATTCTAAATGCTGAACTGGCATTTTCGCAAAGCTGGAAAAAGCCTCTGCAATTTTACTCATAGTATCAATTTGTTGAATTAAAGTCTTACTATACTCGTTTACTTTAGTTTTAATTTTTTTATCATTTGGGTCAAATTTACTTTGAAAACTTTGTACGCTTAAGCGCATAGGAGTCAAAGGGTTTTTTATTTCATGTGCAACTTGTTTGGCCATCTCACGCCATGCTTGCTCTCTTTCATTCGAAGCTAATTTCTTTGCACTTTCTTCAAGAACATCAACCATTTCATTGTAAGACTCTACTAAAGATTTTATTTCTGAGGATGCTCCATCTAAAGATATCTTTTTAATACCCTTCTCAAAACGAGTCTTATGCATTTTATCACTAATTGTTTTCAAAGATTTTGTAATAAACTTAGACATTATATATGCAAAACCTATAGCAATTAAAATCATTATTAGATAAGCATACCCAAGGCGAAATAGAAACTCTTTCAATTCTTTTGAATTTAAAGTGTCATCATCAAAATAAGGCACATTTAAAATTAAAAGAGGTTTTGAACTTGGCCCCCTCAGAATTCGGTATGACGAACGATAATTACCATCTAATAGCTTATTTTTTGTGACAAATCTTTTTGAAGATCTGAAATTTAATGAATCTAAAATTGCTGACGATAATCTATATGGTATAAGATCTTTTTCAAGTCTTTTTTTAGATGATTTTAAAAGTTCTCCATCAAGTGCATAAAGATTGAATGCTAAGTTATGAATAATCGATATTTCATAAATTTTATCATTGAAAATTTCTTCAATATTTTCTGATTTAATCTCAAGTTCAGAATCTTTTAGAGTATAATTAATACTTGAAATCAACTGCGCTTCTTTTCTTTCTAAGCGCATGCGGTGATAATCTTGTGATTGTTCTTTGTATTGATATACTGTTAATGCAGCAATTAAAATTGAAGCAAGGACTACTAACAGAATCATATAAAAAAAAATTCTTGAACTTAATGATAAACTCCGTTTAACCATATGGTTACTTTTTTATAAATATAGGAAAAATGAAGGATTATTAAATCTATGATTCTCTTTGGTTTTTGTAAAGTCGAATGGCAAAAAACAAAATTGCTGAAAGGGTTATTAATGAAAATAAACCATAAATCATATTTATAGTATTTTTTAAAATAACTAAAAAAATAATCGCAAATAACAACAATGTAGCGCCTTCATTCCAAAAACGCATAAAATTAGAAGAGTATTTAAAAATATTATTTTGCAAGCTTTTGAAAATAAAATGAGTCTTTAAATGATATAGAATTAAAATAATTACAAAAAAAAGCTTTGTATGCATCCATGGTTGATCAAGCCAATAAGGAGCATGGTATAAAAGTAAAAGAGCAAAAAATGTTGCTAAAATAGCAGATGGCCATGTTATTATATACCACAATCTTCTAGTCATTAATTTTAATTGTTTTGATAAAATTTCCCTCTCTGTGTCAGGCTTATCTTGAGCCTCTATATGATAAATAAATAGCCTAGGCGCATAAAAAAGTCCTGCAAACCATGTAGTAACAAATATTAAATGCAAAGCTTTTATATAATTATAGTATTCTATCATAACTGTTCTAATTTATAATAAACTTCTCTTCTCAAAAAATATGCTGTTAATAATGTTGATAATAAATCCGAAATTGGAAATGCTACCCAAACACCAACTTCCCCTAAGTATAAAGGTAATATAAAAATTAATGGAATAAAGAAAAAAGCCTGACGCGACAATGTTAATAGTAATGCTGGGATGGCTTTCCCAACTGCTTGAAAATAAGCTGCTCCAATTAATTGTATAGCAATTATTGGAGTAGCAGCAAAAACCCACCTTAGTGCATTGGGTGTTTTTTCAATAACTAAAACATCTGTTGTAAAAATTTTAGTTATTAGTTCAGGAAAACTGAACAAAACAATAAAAATTAAACTTGATAATATAATTGAATATTGGACTGCGATTCTTATTGATTTTTTAACTCGATCGTAATTATTTGCTCCATAATTAAATCCTGCAATAGGGATAAATCCTTGAGTAATTCCAAAAATGGGAAATAAAGCAAACATTAGCATCCGTGATACAATAGCATATGCAGTTACTGATGTTTCTCCACCGAAATCAAATAAGATATTATTCATTAATAAGTAGGTCAAACTTACTACCGCTTGTCTAGAAAGCGTAATTGACCCAAGGCTTGCTATTTCTAATACAATAGATCGTTTTAAAAAAAAATGTTTTGCTTGAATCTTCATCTGTGAATTACTAGATATGAAAAACCAAGCTATAAACAAGAAACAGAGCGCATAAGAACCTGTAGTGGCCCAAGCAGCACCCAACATACCTAGATTGAAATATTTAATTAAAACTATATCTAGTACTAAATTGGTTACAGAAGGTATAACCAAAGCATACATTGCGTACCTGGGTTGTCCTTCAGACCTGATAACTGTATTCCCCATCATTGATAAGGCTAACAGAGGTACGCCATACAGCACAACCCTGTAATATATTTTTGCTGACTCATATATTGCCCCTTTACCGCCAAAAACGGGAATAATGTCATTAATATAATAAAGTCCAAAGGCAATGAATGTTAAAGTAAGAGATAACGTAAGTGTGATTTGATTACCAAATGTTTTAAGAGATTTAGTAATAGTTTTTGCGCCAAGAGCTCTAGAAATTATTGAAGAGCCCCCTACACCAATCGACATTCCAAGTGCTGCAATAAAAAAAGAGACTGGCAAAACAACATTTATTGCTGCTATAGCATGCGATCCAATCCAATGTCCAACAAAAATTGTATCAATTAATATATTCAAGGACATGACTAAAATACCTATAGCGGCAGGAACAGATTGTTTAATCAATAGTTTACTTATGGATTTACTGCCAAAATCAGAAATTTTTGAATCCTTCATTTTTTTTAAATTAAGCGGTGGCCCATGTATTAATCCATTTCGCTAATAATTTAACCCAATTTGAATCGTCATTTAGACATGGTATTGTCGTAAAATTTTTCCCTCCTGCTTCATAAAAAATTTCCTTACCTTCCATTGCAATTTCCTCAAGTGTTTCTAAGCAGTCACTAACAAATGCAGGAGTAACAATTGCCATACTCTTTGTTCCATTTTTCGCTAATGACTCAATGGTCCTATCGGTATACGGCCTTAACCATGGATCAAAACCAAGTCTAGATTGAAATGAAGTTGAATAAGTCCCTGTTTTCATTTTAAGATACTCTCCTACCAAACGAGTTACTTCGACACACTGATGTTTGTAACAAAATTCGTGTGCTTTTGATGGGGTTTTACAACAAGATTTATCAATTTTGCAGTGTGATTTTGTAATATCACTTTTCCTTATATGTCTTTCTGGAATCCCGTGATAAGAGAATAATAAATGCTCATAACTTTTCCCTTTCAAAAAATTTTTTATAAACTCTGAGAGGGCCTTAATATAGTCTGGGTTATTATAAAAGGGTGATAAACTTTCAATTTTTATATTAGGGAAAAATTCCTTCTGTAAGTCATCCGCTAGAACTAAAATAGTTTCAGTAGTTGCCATGGCATATTGTGGATATAACGGAATTATCAAAACTTTATCAACTCCTTGATTTGTTAATCTTTCAAGCCCTGACTTAATAGTCATGCTCCCATATCGCATTGACAATTCAATTGGAATATTTACATGTGTTTTAATTTTTTCCTTTAGTAGCTCAGATAAAACTATCAATGGAGAACCATTATCCCACCAAATCTTTTTATATGCCTTTGCTGATGCCTTAGGTCGAGTATTTAAAATCACCCCCTTAACTAGTAAATTTCGTAGCCATTTTGGAACATCAATAACTCTTTCATCCATTAAAAATTCTCCCAAATACTTTTTTACATCTTTGGGTTCAGGACTATCTGGTGAACCCAGATTAACTAATAAAACTCCTTTCATAAGCAAATTTTAATTTGAAGATTGGATATATTTTTTTGGTGTGGTTCCATATTGTTTCTTAAATGCGGCAATAAAATGACTCGCTGTACTATAACCAACTTTTAAACCAACTTCATTAACATTATGTATCCCAGACTCAAGCAACTTTCTGGATAATTCCATTTTATAGTCAAATAAAAAACCATAAACAGTTGTGCCATAAATCTGTTTAAAACCTTCTTTGAGTTTTTTTAAACTCAAATCAATTTCTTTTGAAAGTTCGGATAATGTTGGTGGTTCTGAAATACGCTGAATAATAATATCTTTGGCTAATTTTATCTTTTTTACATTAGTTTCATCAGCTAAAAAAGGGCATTGTTCAATATTAGCATCTTCCCCTTTGTTGAAATATAAACTTAATAGCTCATAAACTTTTGCTTTTGAATAAAGCTCTCGAAGATTTGTATTTAAATTATAATTAATAATTTGATTTAAAACAATTGCCATTGATGGAGTGATATATCCATCTTTATAATATTTCTTTAATTTATTTTCCCCTTTCAAGAATGTTATGAAATTAGCCTCATGGGAAAATAACCCATGAAATTTCTTTATGGATATGAGAATACTAACAATCCATGTGTTTGGATCAGATATCAATTTTATGGGCAGATCACGATCAGGATTATACAACAAAAGGCTATTACCCTCTGGAATATCTAGAGTATATGTGTCTTGATTAAAAGAAAATTGAGTTCCTCCTTTCAAACAAAAATGAAACTGGATATATGAGCTATCAATATCTTTATTCAATAATTTAGGAGCCTCGAAATCATTTTGAAAGGTCATTAAAAAAAACCCTGATTCAATGGGAGTCTCGATGAAAGTTCCTCTAGCGATACTTTTTGAAGAATTGGGGTCAGAAGTAAAATCGTTTTTATTTAGATTCATTATAAATAAAAATTATAAATTTCAAAAAAAATAACCAGTTACATTAAAATAGAATGCAAAAATAAGAATTTATTTTATACAATTCTCCAAACGACAATTTAAGTTCTTCTATCGTTACTTTTTTTGTTTAATTGGCTATATTTTTGTGATTCTATGCAAAATAGCCCTAGTTTATGCAGCAAATAAATAACGAGAATTACCCATCGTTTTATGTCATAGGAATCAGCTACAAAAAAGCAGATGCAAAACTTCGTGGTTCATTTAACTTAAGCCCTACTAAAAAAGCCAACCTTCTAAATCAAGCTAAGTCCTTAGGTATTGAAGGACTATTGGCTACATCTACTTGCAATAGAACAGAAGTTTATGGAATTGTTAATGAGCCTTCAGTACTAATAAATTTACTATGTGAAAATACTGATGGGAATAAAGAATCCTTAGATAAAGTTGCATATGTCTTAAAAGATCAAGAAGCAATCTCTCATATGTTTAATGTTGGCGCAGGTCTTGATAGCCAAATCCTTGGGGATTTTGAAATAATTAGCCAATTAAAATTATCTGCAAAGATTTCTAAAAAATACAACTTGTTAGATGCTTTTCTAGAACGACTAGTAAATTCCGTTCTGCAAGCTAGTAAACGAATAAAAAATGAAACCAAACTTTCGACTGGAGCTACCTCTGTATCTTTCGCTTCAGTTCAATATATCTTAAATTCAGTCAGTAAAATAAACGAGAAGAATATTTTATTATTTGGAACAGGCAAAATAGGTAGAAATACATGTGAAAACCTTATTAAGCATACTAAGAATGAACATATTACATTAATAAATCGAACTCTTGAAAAAGCTGAAAAATTAGCTGGGAAATTTAAGGTGCTTGCTAAAAATTACAGCCAACTCCAAGAGGAGATAGCTAAAGCTGATATCTTAATTGTAGCTACTGGGGCTCAAAATCCCACAATTGACAAGGAACTTATTGTTAGTAAAAAAGACTTACTTATACTAGATTTATCAATTCCCAAAAACGTTAGTGAAGATGTTAAAAAATTACCTTATGTCGAATTAATACATCTTGATGAACTTTCGTCAATTACAGATAAAACACTTAATGAAAGAAAAAATCAAATCCCGGCAGCTAGAACAATAATATCCGAAATTCAGGATGAATTCGAAACTTGGCTTGAAAACAGAAAATTTGCCCCAACAATTAAAGCTTTAAAAGAAAAACTAAGCATATTTGCTAAAATTGAAATTAATAATCAAAGAAAAAAAGATGCTTCTTTTAACCTTGATCAGGCAGATTTAATCAGCTCAAATATTGTACAGAAGATTACTAATCACTTTGCCCATCACCTAAAAGAAGATAGCATCTCTTCGGAAAAAAGCCTTGAGCTCATTCACAAAATTTTTCAAATTGAAGCCTAATTATGTCTACTTATATTAGAATTGGAACCCGAGATAGCCAATTAGCAATTTGGCAAGCTAAAGTTGTACAAAAACAATTAAAAAATTTAGGCTACAAAACATCTATTGTTAAGTTGAAATCTACTGGTGATTTAGTGCTAAATAAACCTATATACGAAATGGGCATTACTGGCGTTTTTACAAAAACATTAGATATAGCTCTTCTAAATGAAGAAATTGATGTTGCTGTGCATTCTTTAAAAGATGTCCCAACTGTTCTTCCTAAAGATATTATACAAGCTGCTGTTTTAAAAAGAGGTAATGTTAGAGATACATTGGTATTCAAAAAAAACGAAGAGTTCTTAGCACAAAAAAATGGAGTAATAGCAACTGGTAGTTTGAGAAGAAAGGCTCAATGGCTTAGCAGATACCCTACTCATAAAATAGAGGGTCTAAGAGGCAATATAAACACTCGCCTTAAAAAACTTAATGAAACCAACAATTGGGACGGGGCTATCTTTGCAGCATCCGGTTTAGGTAGAATTGGCTTAACGCCAAAAAACTCTGTAAACCTTGAATGGATGGTTCCTGCACCAGGTCAAGGTGCCATTATGGTCGCATGCTTGGAGGCCAACAGTTTTAGTAAAGAAGCTTGTTTAATGTTGAATGATACTGAAACAGAAATTTGTACATCTATTGAAAGAAGTTTCCTGAACACTTTAGAAGGGGGGTGCAGTGCACCAATTGGAGCTTTAGCATTTATTAAAAATGATGAAATTCACTTCCATGGAATTATTCTGAGCCCAGATGGCTCAAAAAAAATTGAGGTAAAAAAAAGTGCGCCATTAAAAAATAAAGACGCTCTTCTTGAACATTGCGTAAAATTTGTTACTTCTCGCGGTGGAAAAACACTTATAAATAAGCCTATTAATGACCAGAAAAAACCAAAAATATACTCGTCTAAAACTCTAAGTCAAAACCAACTGGATCTATTCCCAAAAACAGTTATTGTAGAAAGCCTTGATTTTATAAAGACATCTCCTAACAGAATTAAACCTAGCCTTTTAAAAGCTGAGCACAGAAATGTTGTTATAACAAGTAAAAACGGAGTTGAAGCGATACTAAACAATTGCACTCCGGAGGATTTGAACTTTAAAAATATTTATTGTGTTGGGCGAAGAACTAAAAAACTAATTGAACAAAAGATCGGAAAAGTTAAGCATTGCTCAAAAAACTCTAAAACATTGGCTGAGTATCTCACAGAATTCATGAAAGGGGATGCATTAACTTATTTCTGCAGTGATATAAGAACAGAGGACTTACCAATAATCTTAAAAAATAATAATATCGTTGTCAATGAAGTTGAAGTATACAGCACTAAACTCGAAGCGCCCAGTTTGCCTAAAAACATTAAAGGTGTTATGTTTTATAGCCCATCAACAATTGACAGTTTTCTTAAGATGAATTCTCCAAATTGCATCGCATATTGTATTGGTGAAACAACAGCAAAAAAAGCTAAAAAATATTTTAAAAAAATTTACGTAGCCAAAATTCCAACTATCGAGAGTGTAATTGAATTAGTTCAAGATTCTATTATAAATGAAAATGAAGATGATTAAAAACGACTTATTTTTAAAAGCATTAAAGGGAGAAAGTGTAAGTAGACCTCCTGTTTGGATGATGCGTCAAGCAGGTAGATATTTGCCTGAGTTTATGGCAATTAAAGAAAAATATGATTTTTTTACTCGATGCCAAACTCCTGAATTAGCAAGTGAAATTACAATGCAACCAATAAGGAGGTTTGGAATGGATGCTGCAATTTTATTTTGTGATATTTTGGTCATCCCTCAGGCCATGAATATTGAAGTTCTAATGAAACCTGATTTTGGACCATATCTGCCTAATCCAATTAGGACAAGTAAAGACGTGAAAAATGTTATTATCCCTGATGTTAATAACGAGCTAGATTATGTGTATGACGCCATAAAGGCTACTAAAGAGCTATTAAATGATGAAGTTCCCCTAATTGGCTTTGCTGGGTCGCCATGGACAATTCTATGTTATTGCGTTCAAGGTCAAGGTAGTAAAAATTTTGACAAAGCAAAGGCTTTTTGCTTTTCTAATCCAACAGCAGCTCATGAGCTTTTACAAAAAATCACTGATACTACTATTTCTTACTTAATAGAAAAAGTAAATTCTGGAGTTGATGCCATACAAATTTTTGACTCCTGGGGTGGTATGCTAAGTCCTATTGATTATCAAGAATTCTCGTGGCAGTACATTGATCAAATTATCGAAGCTTTAAAAGAAAAAGTACCGGTAATTGCTTTTGGCAAAGGTTGCTGGTTTGCTTTAAATGAAATGGCAAAATCTAATGCTGCTGGAATTGGAATAGATTGGACCTGCTCTGCCAGAAATGCAAGATATTTAACAGGAGGCAACAAGACATTACAAGGAAATTTTGATCCATCAAGACTACTTTCTCCTCCAAAAGTAATTAAAAAAATGGTGCATGAGATGATTGACTCTTTTGGTAAAGACAGATACATCGTAAATCTTGGTCACGGTATTCTACCGAATATACCTGTTAATCATGCTAAGGCTTTCATTGATGCAGTAAAATCTTACAGTAGCTTAACTTAACAATATGAAGGAAAAATTTTATAGCTTCATTAAAAATTTACAAGATAAAATCACCAAGGAGTTTGAACTTATTGATGGTAATGAATTCTTCGCAGAAGATGTTTGGCAACGCAAAGAAGGTGGTGGAGGGCGAACTAGAATTCTGCAAAATGGAGGAGTATTTGAAAAGGGTGGAGTAAATATTTCAAAAGTTTATGGCAAACTCCCAAAATCAATGCAATCCTATTTCAAAGTTGGAGATGTAGATTTTTTTGCCTGTGGATTGAGTTTAGTTATGCACCCAAAAAACCCAATGACTCCTACAGTTCATGCAAATTGGCGTTATTTTGAAATGTATGACAAGAGTGGTAAGATTATTGATCAGTGGTTTGGTGGTGGATTGGATTTAACGCCTTATTATATTTTTAAGGAGGATATTGAACACTTTCATGGCATTTGTAAAAAAGTCTGTGAAGGACATAATAAAGCATTTTACAAAAAATTTAAAAAGAATTGCGACCAATATTTTTACAACAGCCACAGAAATGAAGCTCGAGGAGTGGGAGGATTGTTTTTTGATTATTGTAAACCTAACGATAAAACAACAATTAATGACTGGTATAAATTTGTCACCGATGTTGCAAATTCATTTTTAGATTCCTATGCACCAATAGTTAAAAAAAGAAAAGATATGCCATACGGAGAAAAAGAACGGAATTGGCAAGAAATTCGAAGAGGACGATATGTCGAATTTAATTTAGTTCACGACAAAGGAACTTTATTTGGGCTTAAAACAAATGGAAGAATAGAAAGTATTTTAATGAGTCTTCCTCCTCATGTTCAATGGAAATATAACTATACCCCTGAACCAAACAGTAAAGAAGAAGAGTTAATTAATATATTGAAACAACCTAAAAACTGGGTCTAATATGCATCAATTAAAAAGAAACAGACGCCTGCGTAGCAACGAATCAATTAGAAGTTTAGTTAGAGAAAATCATATCTCCGAAAATGATTTTTTGGTTCCATTATTTGTGGTGGAAGGCAAGGGTATAAAAGAGGAGATTTCATCAATGCCAAATTATTACAGACACAGCCTTGACACTTTAGAAAATGAAGTCAAAGAGCTTTGGGCGCTTGGGCTAAAATCTGTATTATTATTTGCAAAAATTGAAGATCGCCTTAAAGACAATTATGCAAAAGAAGCAATAAACCCAAAAGGATTAATGCAGCGGGCGATAATGACAATTAAAAACTCATGCCCAGAAATGTTAATTATGACTGACGTAGCATTAGATCCTTATTCAATATATGGTCATGATGGTGTTGTTGAAAATGGAAAAATAACAAACGACAAAACAATAGAAATTTTATCTGAAATGAGTATTTCACATGCAAATGCTGGTGCAGATTTTATTGCTCCAAGCGATATGATGGATGGTAGAATTTTGTGTATTAGAAAGGCTCTTGAAAATAATGGTTTTATAAATACTGGTATAATGAGCTACAGTGCTAAATACGCTTCATCTTTTTACGGCCCATTTAGAGATGCTCTAAACTCAGCCCCTGTAAATGCTGAAAATATCCCTACAGATAAAAAAACTTATCAAATGGATTACTCAAATAGGCTCGAAGCTATAAAAGAAACAGAAATGGATATTGAAGAAGGAGCAGATATTGTAATGATAAAACCTGGACTTCCATATTTAGATATAATAAGAGATGTCAAAAACAAATTCAATGTTCCGGTAGCAGCTTACCAAGTCAGTGGTGAATACTCAATGATTAAAGCGGCCTGTGAAAAAGGGTTTTTAGATTATGATCAAACAATCCTAGAAACCACAATGGCGTTTAAAAGAGCTGGAGCAGATATTATTGCAAGTTACTTTGCAAAAGATATTCTTAAGCTTATTAGCTAATTTTAAAAGATTATATTTTAACTATCTTTATGATAAATTACAAACTTCAATGATAGTATTAAAAAAAATACTCAAATGGGTGTTTTTAAGCCTATTTGTTGTCATAGCATCTCTTTATTTAACTGGCACAGATTATATTTTAAAAGCCATTAGAATAGTTTATTTAAATGGGCAAACTACAGCGTCTATTGATGACCATATTTACTTTGAAAACTCTGTTATAAAAAGTGGCAATTCAAATGCATGGCCCAAGCACAAAAATTATAATAATTTATATACTACTGAAAGATTAACTTACTTACATGAGGACAGTGGGACTATTGCATTTTTAGTCATTAAAAATGACAGTCTCCTACATGAATCATATTTCAACGGATATAATAAGAGTTCTAAAACTAATTCTTTTTCCATGGCAAAAAGTTATGTGTGTGCATTGCTTGGAAAAGCCATTATGGATGGATATATTGAAAGTTTAGATCAGCCCATAAGTGATTACTTTGAAGAATATAAAACTGGCCTTGCAAGTAAAGTTACCGTAGGCGATCTTGCATCAATGGCCTCAGGTTCAAGTTGGACCGAATCTTATTATTCACCGTTTACAATTACAACAAGAGCCTATTATGGTGAAGAACTTGAAAAAGCTATTTTAAGCCTAAAAACTGTTAAAGATCCTGGCGAAAAATTTGTCTATTCTAGCGGCGATACTCAATTGCTTGCAATGATTATTGAGAAAGCAACAGGAAAAAAACTATATAACTATTTATCCGAAAGCCTTTGGATTCCTTTAGAAAGTGAAAATGACGCGCTTTGGCAAGTTGATAGCCAAAAAAATGATATGGTTAAAGCCTATTGTTGTATTGCTAGTAATGCAAAAGACTTTGCTAGACTGGGGAAATTATATAAAGATTATGGAAAATGGAATGGAATAAAAATTTTAGATTCTACATATGTGGTTAAAAGTATTAAACCAAGATTTAAGGAGTCCCCTCAATATGGATATGGCTTTTGGCTCAATAAAATAAATGATAGATCGTTTTTTATGATGGAAGGCCATTTAGGTCAAAGCGTAATTGTTGAGCCGAATGATAATCTTATAATAGTAAGGTTAGGACATGAAAAATACTTTTTCGATGAAAACCCATACAATGGGGATATTACTACTTACATTGAAGAAACGTATAAAATGCTAGGGATCGATTTATAGTATTTATATGCCTAAAATCATTTGAAAAAAGATGAAGACTAATCCACTAATAAGTGTTAAAAACTTAACAATATCTTTCAATGGTATAAATGGTTACTCTAGTGCAATTCGTGATGTTACTTTCAACCTTTTTGAAAACGAAATTTTAGGTATAGTTGGAGAAAGTGGCTCTGGAAAGTCAATAACAGCTCTTTCAATAATTAAATTATTAGAATGGAACAAAAACATCAAAGTCTCTGGAGAAATTTTCTACTCTAGTTTAAACTATAATAAAATCTCTGAAAAAAAATTTCAATCAATTAGAGGTAAGGAAATAGCTATGATTTTCCAGGAACCAATGAGCGCATTAAACCCCTCAATGCGTTGCGGGGAGCAAGTAAAAGAAATTCTATTACATCACAGAATTATTGATTCGAAAATTGTAGATGACGAAGTTATTCGTTTGTTTAAGAAATTAAAAATTCCAAATCCAAAACAAGCTATAAACAAATACCCACACGAGCTCTCTGGAGGACAACAACAAAGAGTTATGATTGCAATTGCAATTGCATGTAAACCAAAGGTTTTAATTGCTGATGAGCCGACTACAGCCTTAGATGTTACAGTTCAAAAAGAAATCATAGAATTAATTAGAGAAATTCAAAAAGAAACCAAAATGAGCGTAATTTTCATAACTCATGATCTTGCCTTGATTTCCGAAATTGCAGACAGAACTATCGTAATGTATAATGGAGAAATTGTTGAGGCGGGAATAACAAGTAGAATTTTCAAAACTCCAAAGCACACTTACACAAAAGCATTAATTGCTGCAAGGCCAAAGACGTCTAAAAGACTTAAAAAACTGCCTACTATTAATGACATCTTAAAAAATGATTACAAGAAAAAATATATTTTAAAAAAAGAAAGAAAAAAAGCACATAAAATAATTTATAGTTCAAAACCCATTTTAGAAATAATCGATTTAAAAAAAACATATTTCAGTTCTATTGGCTTCTTTAAAAAGAAAATTTTATTCAATGCAATTGACGGAGTTAGTTTTAAACTATTTGAGGGTGAAACTTTGGGTCTTGTTGGAGAATCTGGATGTGGAAAAACTAGCCTAGTTGAAACAATTATACAGCTTAAAAAACCCTCATCTGGTAAAATAATTTATAAAGGTAAGAATCTAGACAGCATGACGAAAAAAGAAACTAGATTACTAAGAAAAGAAATACAAATCATTTTTCAAGATCCATTAGCATCTTTGAATCCAAAATTAACTATAGGAAAAGCAATTATTGAACCAATGAAAGTTCATAACCTTTTTGAAAATTACGCTGCCCGAAAAGAGAAAACAATAGAATTACTTTATAAGGTTGGATTAGATAAGTCTGCTTTTAATCGATATCCACATGAATTTTCAGGGGGTCAAAGGCAGCGAATTGGTATAGCTAGAACAATAGCTTTAAAGCCAAAACTAATTTTATGTGACGAATCGGTTTCAGCCCTTGATGTTTCAGTACAGGCACAGATCATAAACCTACTAAATTCTTTAAAAAAAGATTTTGGTTTTACTTACATTTTTATTTCTCACGATTTAGCTGTAGTAAAGTATATGTCGGATAGTTTGATGATAATGAAAAAAGGCAAAATTGTTGAAAAAGGAGAGGCAGATAAAGTTTACAATACTCCATCTAATTCATATACAAAGCGCTTAATCAATTCTATCCCAAAAGGATTATAATATCATCTCAGGTATTTCGCCTTCAACAATTAAATTTCCAATTGTAGATTCTTCAATCATCTGAATACTTACTCCGGGAGCACGTTCCAAGAGCTTAAACCCCTTACTTGTAACATCCAAAACAGCTAAATTAGTGACAATTTTTTTTACACACCCAACACCTGTCAAAGGCAAATTACAACGCTTCAAAAGCTTGGATTCCCCTTTTTTATTAGTGTGCATCATGGCAACAATTATATTATCTGCGCTAGCAACTAAATCCATTGCTCCGCCCATGCCTTTTACCATCTTCCCTGGAATTTTCCAATTTGAAATATCACCATTTTCTGAAACTTCCATTGCTCCAAGTATTGTTAAGTTAACATGCTTTCCTCTAATCATGGAAAAACTCATTGCAGAATCAAAATAACTTGCGCCACCAATAGCAGTTATTGTCTGTTTACCTGCATTTATCAAGTCTGCATCTTCTTGACCTTTAAAAGGAAACGGTCCCATCCCCAAAATACCATTTTCACTTTGAAATTCAACTTGAATATCATTTCTAACAAAATTAGCAACAAGTGTTGGAATACCTATTCCTAAATTTACATAATATCCGTTTTTGATCTCCTGAGCTATTCTTTTGGCTACACCATTTTTATCTAACATAGTTTATGTATTTAAGACCCAGTCCTAACAGTTAATTTCTCAATTCGTTTCTCGTATGTTATACCCTTTACAATTCTTTGAACAAAAATTCCAGGAATATGAATTTGGTTAGGATCTAGTTTTCCAGCTGGAACAAGCTCTTCGACTTCAGCTACTGTAATAGCTGCTGCACCACACATGTTAGGGTTAAAATTTCTTGCAGTTCCCTTAAAAATAAGATTGCCTGCCGTATCACCTTTCCATGCCTTTACAAATGAAAAATCAGCTTTAAATGCCCGCTCAAGGATATAGGTTTTACCGTCAAATTGTCGAGTTTCTTTACCAATTGCAACTTCAGTTCCAAATCCAGCAGGAGTAAAAAACGCTGGAATTCCTGATTGAGCTGCCCTACAACATTCAGCAAGGGTCCCCTGGGGTATAAGCTCTACCTCTAATTCTCCTGACAACATCTGACGTTCAAACTCTTCATTCTCACCAACATAAGAAGATACCATTTTCTTTACTTGCCGTTTTTGTAATAAAAGCCCTAGTCCAAAATCATCAACTCCTGCATTATTGGATATACAAGTCAAATCCTTGACACCTAATCTTACGAGTTCACTAATAGCATTTTCAGGTATACCGCAAAGGCCAAATCCACCTAAAATTAAAGTCATGCCATCACAAACACCATTAAGCGCGTCTTCAATATTATCTACTTTTTTATTCACCATTCACTACAAGAATTTAAATTTCTTAAAAATCAATATCTGGAATTAAATTAATTTCATCCTCACCGTTAATGCTGCTTTTAATAGATCGACATTGCGTCTCAATTGACAATGATTTTGGTCTCTCGAAATCATCATTTGAAACGCCAAGTTGATCATTAGAATAACACCTTTTCATGTAATTAGCCCAAATAGGTAATGCCATTGTAGCTCCTTGCCCATATGTAATACTCCTGAAATGAGTTGCTCGATCCTCACCTCCAACCCAGACACCTGTTACTAAATTTGGAACCATCCCCATGAACCAACCATCACTTTGATTTTGAGTTGTTCCGGTTTTACCAGCAATTGCATTTTCAAACTCATAAGGATATCCTGTCATAACTTCTTTATAAACGGCTTGATTTTTTGCATATGAGTGCCGTAGTCTCTGCCCTGAACCAAATTTAGTAACTCCCTCCATTAGTTTAATTGTAACATAAGCAATTTCGTCACTTAAAACATCTCTATTTTCAGGTGAGTATTGATAAAGAATCGTACCGCCCTTGTCCTCAATTCTTTTTACCATAATTGGCCTAGTATATACCCCTTTATTTGCGAATGTAGAATATGCAGCAACCATTTCAAAAACACTTAAATCAGGTGTTCCTAGAGATATTGAAGGCAGTGCAGGTATATTTTGCTCTATCCCTAACCTTTTTGCCAAATCAACCACTGGGTTAGGCCCAATTTTATCAATTAACCTCGCTGTTATGGTATTTCGAGAATTGGCCAATCCAGATTTTAAAGTTTCAAAACCTGAATAATTACCTCCAGAATTTTTTGGCGTCCAGGCTTTCCCGTTACCATATTTTGAGGCTGGTATTGTAATTTGTGATCTTGGGAAACTATCACATGGGGATAAATGAAGTTGATCAATAGCTGCGGCATAAACAAATGGTTTAAATGTTGAACCGACTTGTCTTTTCCCTTGCTTTACCATATCGTACTGAAAATGTTTAAAATTAATTCCTCCAACCCAAGCTTTAACAAAACCCGTTTGAGGCTCCATAGACATCAATCCAGCCCTCAAGAAAGACTTATAATAACGCATAGAATCCATGGGAGTCATAACGGTGTCTATTTCGTAATTAGTAGCATTCCATGAAAAGACTTTCATTGGAGTAGGAATATTGAAAGATGAGACTATTTCTTCAATCGGTTTTCCTAAATCATATCTCATTTTTCTCCATCTTTCAGAGCGACGCATCCCCGTATTTAATAATTTTTCAATTTGTTTCTTCTTTAACTTTAAAAATGGTGAGTTTGGATTTCTTTCTTTCGTATTTTGATTAAAAAATTCTTTTTGTAACGATTTCATATGATCATTTACAGCTGACTCTGCAATGATTTGCATTCTTGAATCAATTGTAGTATAAATCTTAAGCCCATCTTTGTAAATATTATATTTGTCCCCATTAGGCTTTTTATTCTTTTTTGACCAATCCTTTAAAAATTCTTGAAGGTAAGCTCTAAAATATGTAGCAATGCCTTCTCTATGAGACTCAGGACTGTATTTCAATCCTAAGGATGTTTTTTGAAGGGAGTCTTTAACTTGTTTTGAAATAAAATTATATTTTTCCATTTGAGAAAGTACTACATTTCGGCGTTTTTTTGTGCCAAAAGGGTTACGGTTTGGTCTTGGATTATATAAAGAAGAATTCTTAAACATTCCAACTAACATAGCAGACTCTTTAATGCTAAGCTCAGAAGGCTCTTTACTAAAATATATGCGAGATGCACTCCTAATTCCATCAGCATTGTTCCCGAAATCGTAAATATTGAAATATTGGGCTATTATTTCTTCTTTGGTATATTGTTTTTCAAGTCTTATTGCAATTATCCATTCTTTAATTTTCTGAGCAATTCTGCCAAATTTACTTTTTGACCCTTCCCCATGAAAAAGTTGTTTTGCTAATTGTTGAGATATGGTACTGCCTCCACCGTCTTTCCCAAGTTTTATTACAGCTCTAAGTGTACCTCTAAAGTCGACACCAGAATGATCTTTATATCTCCTGTCTTCTGTTGCAATAAGAGCATCTACAAGGTGTTTAGGCAAATCATTATATGAAACAGGAGTTCGATTATCTCTATAGTAAAACTTTCCAATAGTAACTCCATCGGAAGAAATTATTTCAGTGGCTAAATTGGTTCTAGGATTTTCTAGAGCTGTGTGATCAGGCATAACCCCTAGAAAGCCAAATGATGCCAAAATAAAAACTAAAAGTACCATTAGAAATCCCGAAATGAACATAGTCCAAATCCATCTCTTATATCTTAAGAAAATATCTTTCTGAGTAATTTTTTTCTGTTTTTTTTTCTTTACCTTTTCTTTTCTCGCCATTACTTTTCATTAACAGTTTCTACACTATAGCCAACATCTAAAACTCCCTTCAAGAATTTAACTCCATTAACTTTCCCAAGTTCTCTATTTAAATGCTTAACAGTCAACTTATGGTTACCAACTTCATTAAATTTAAAACTTTTTTTATAACCTTTATACCAAAGTTTATGTTCTTTAACTGTCATCATGCCTCTGCCTAACATTGAGCCATCAGGATTGGACATTGCATACTCCAATGTATCTCTATATCTTTCTCCACTTGGAAAATCTAATGAAATATCTAAATATATATTATTAAACATGTAATTATCGTCTGTTCTTAGTTTTATAAAAAAATTAAAAGTATTTAGGGTGTCTAAAACATTAAAATCAAATAAGACAGGTTTCCCTGTATCCCAAACCTTGTTAATTGATTTGTATTCACTGAAAAGATGTGTTTTTTCACATGATAGAATTGTTAGAATTAAAAAATATAAAATCAACTGATATTTAGTCATAAATTTTATTAAACATTTAAACAATATCGAATCTGTCTAAAACTATCTTGATTAGCTACATTGTCAGAACTCATCTTACTTTTTAAATTCTTTTTATAGTCCTCAATACAAATTACTTTTTCACCTTTTTCGTTTAAATCTATGATATTAAGTGCTTGTTCCTTTTCTAGCTCAATCCAATCAAATAAACTTTCAGAATCTGAAGATTTCATATTTGTCAACCAATCAAAAACAGTACGTTTATTACATGAATCTGCACCACAAATGCCGTTATTTTTACACCCTTTTGGCTGTCCATTATAACTTGCTATACAGCTAGAACATCCCATAGATTTCAATGCATTTTTTTTTAAGAAATATAAAACAGAAAAAACTTAATTTATTATAGTATTGTAAATATAAGTTTATTTGATTATTTAAAAAAAAACAAATACTTATAAAATATTTAATTACGTTTAATCATTATTCATAACGTTAGAGATATTTCTCAAATCTTTGCCTTTTGAAAGATGCTCAGCTCTACCTTTTTTAAAAATATCATTGCTATTGCCTTGGCCTTTACGTAAAAATTTTTGCTGTTGGTATGGCAAGCTATTTATTTTTTTACAATTAGATGAGCAACAACTATCCATTTCAATTTTACATGCTTCGCACTGAATAAACAAAAGATGACATGCTTCATTGGCACAATTAACGTGAACATCTGCAGGTGCGCCACACTGATGACAATTGGCAATTATATCATCTGAAATTTTTTCAGATCTTCTTTCATCAAAAACAAAGTTTTTACCAATAAATTTATTCTCTAATCCTTGTGATTTTACTTGACGGGCATAATTTATAATACCCCCCTCTAATTGATATACCTTTTTAAACCCCTTATGTTTATAATATGCACTGGCCTTTTCACACCTAATACCTCCAGTACAGTACATAACAAGTTTTTTTGTTTTTTTATGTTCTTTAAGCTGTTCTTCTATTAAGTCTAAAGAATCTCGAAATGTATCAACATCTGGAGTCATAGCATTCTTAAAATGACCAATTTCACTTTCGTAATGGTTTCGCATATCTACTAGAACTGTATCATGATCCTCTACAAGTTGATTAAACTCAGCAGCATTGACGTGAGTCCCAATATCAGTGACGTCAAAGACGCCTTCGTCAAGCCCGTCAGAAACAATTTTTTTACGAACTTTAACTTTTAATTTTAAAAAGGAAAATATGTCTTGTTCTATGGCTATATTTAAACGAACATCCTTTAAGAAAATAATTGAATCAAGATGATTTTTAAATTCGTCAAAACTATCTGCAGGAACTGATAATTGTGCATTAATCCCTTCTCGAGCTACGTAAATTCGCCCCAAAACATCAATAGAGTCCCAAAACAAAAATAAATGATTTCTAAAAATCTCAGGATTCCCAATATTAGCGTACTTATAAAATGAGATAGTCAGCCGATCTTTACCTGCTTCCTTTAATAATTTTTTTCTCTCATTATTACTTAAGTTGTTGTACAGTTGCATGCTATACTTATTTAAGTTTATAATAATCTGCTGTAAATGTAATGATTTTAAATATTAAACTTTAGGAGAATAAAAACAACAAGTAAAAAAATAAGTTAAACTTTAATAAAAAGACAACCACAATATCTTAAGTTAAATAAAGAAATATTATTTTAGCGCAAGTTATTTAATTCAAAAAAAATCGCAATGAGTAAAGAACAAGAAGCCAAGCTTAAAGCCTTAAAATTAACTTTAGACAAACTTGATAAGGCCTACGGAAAGGGAACTGTAATGAAAATGAGTGATTCCCCAGTAATTGATGTAGATGTAATATCGTCTGGGTCTTTAGGCTTAGATGTTGCTTTAGGTGTTGGCGGATATCCAAAAGGTAGAGTAATTGAAATTTATGGACCTGAGTCATCTGGAAAAACAACCTTGACCTTACATGCGATAGCTGAAACTCAAAAAGCTGGAGGAATTGCTGCCTTTATTGATGCTGAACATGCCTTTGATCGATTTTATGCTCAAAACCTTGGAGTTGATATTGATAACTTGATTATATCTCAACCTGACAATGGGGAGCAAGCTCTTGAAATTGCTGACAACCTTGTTCGCTCAGGGGCTATAGATATGATTGTAATTGACTCTGTTGCTGCGCTAACACCAAAAAGTGAAATTGAAGGGGAAATGGGGGATTCAAAAATGGGTCTTCACGCAAGACTAATGTCACAAGCCTTAAGAAAACTTACAGGATCAATTAGCAAAACTAACTGTACAATGATTTTCATAAACCAATTGAGAGAAAAAATTGGAGTTATGTTTGGAAATCCTGAAACCACTACTGGTGGTAATGCGCTTAAATTTTATGCCTCTGTAAGATTAGATATAAGGCGATCAACTCAGATAAAAGATAGCAATGGTAATGTAATGGGTAATAAAACCAGAGTTAAAGTTGTTAAAAACAAAGTAGCTCCACCATTTAAACTAGCTGAATTTGATATAATGTATGGTGAAGGTGTCTCAAAAGTTGGTGAAATTCTTGATATTGCGGTTGAATTTGATATTATTCAAAAAAGTGGATCTTGGTTTAGTTACGATGAAACTAAACTTGGTCAAGGAAGAGATGCAGTTAAGCAGATGATAAATGATAATCCAGATCTCATGGATGAGCTTGAAACAAAAATCAAGGCTGCAATTAAAAATGAATCTTGAGTTATATAGAATCTTTCTCTATAGATTTCAAAATCAAACTATATACTTTTTCTTTCATCTCCCTTAAGCTGTCTGTGTTATAATCTTTAGGATTAAAAAACGAATGAGCCTTTACTCTCATTCTGCCAGGTGTACCACTAAAAAATGTATAAGAAAACCTCTTTTTATTATCTAGAAAAGTAAAGGGAACTAAAGGAAGCTTATGCTCTAACGAGAGTTTAAATGCTCCTATTTTAAAATCATCAAGCAGTATGTGCTCAGGGGGAACCCCGCCTTCTGGGAAAATACAAATACTTAATCCTTGTTTAATACGATCTTGGGCATAAGAAAATACCTTTTTTCTGCTAATAGCATTGGAACGATCCACTAAAATTGAAGTTCGCTTATAAAAATATCCAAATAGAGGAATTTTAGCTAATTCTTTTTTACCTACGAAAACAAAAGGATGATATCTTATAATACTAAACATCAACATTATATCAAGCATTGAGGTGTGATTTGCAACAAAAATATAACTCTGACCTCTTTTTAAAGACTCTTCCCAATCAATAATCTTATAAAACCCCATACCGATCAAAATAACATTTGCCCAAATTCTAGCTATTCTAAAGAAAATAGGATACCATGAACGCTTTGATATTGAAATAATAAGTAACGGAGAAAGTATAAAGGTAGAGATGAAAACTAAAGTATAAAACCAAAGTCTGTAAATCAACCAAAATGGATAGTATATAAATTTCATTTGCTCCAAAACTACTAAAAATATTGAGCTATTACTTCAAAAAAATTACCTTTGTATGTATTAAGAAAAAAATGTCTTTCAATGGCTAGGATTTTAACCGGAGTTCAAAGTACAGGAACTCCTCATTTAGGTAATATTTTAGGAGCTATTATTCCTGCAATTAAAATGAGTAATGATAAATTAAACGATTCATTTCTCTTTATTGCAGATTTACATTCACTTACCCAAATAAAAGACGCTGAAAAACTTAGTAATAATACTTTATCAACAGCTGCAACGTGGTTAGCTTTTGGTCTTGATCCAAAAAAAACAGTTTTCTATAAACAAAGTGATGTGCCTCAAGCAACAGAACTAGCCTGGTATTTAAGTTGCTTTTTTCCCTTCTCAAGAATGGAATTAGCTCACAGTTTTAAGGATAAATCTAATAGATTAGATGATATCAATGGTGGTCTTTTTAGCTATCCAATGCTTATGGCTGCAGATATATTATTATATGATGCTAATATTATTCCTGTCGGCAAGGATCAATTACAGCATATAGAGATGACAAGAAATGTTGCCTCAAGGTTCCATGCAAAAATGGGCGAGACCTTTATTCTTCCAGATGCTAAAGTACAAGAAGAAACTAAATTGATTCCAGGGACTGATGGTGAAAAAATGAGTAAGAGTAAAAATAATGTAATTGATATTTTCTTAGATGATAAAAGCTTAAGAAAACAAATCATGTCTATTAAAACTGATAGTACACCACTTGAATCTCCAAAAAAATGGTCAACTTGTAATTGCTTTGCAATTTATGAACTACTTGCTGATCCTAAGCAAATAGACTCTATGAAAAATAAATATTGTAGTGGTAATTATGGATACGGTAATGCTAAGCAAGAGCTTTACGAACTTATTACAGAAAAATTCTCAAATGAACGTGAAAAGTACTCGTACTATATGTCAAATCCCGATGAGATTAATAAAATACTAACTTTGGGTGCTGAAAAAGCAGCCATAGTTGCTAAAGAAGTTTTATCACGAGTCAGGTCTAAACTGGGATACTAGCCTGGGATGAAAATTAATCTAATAGTGCATTTAGAGATTGCCTAAACCTTGCTGAAATTCAAAAAAATTTATACATTTGATTAAATGCAAATTAGTCAATACATAAGTGAGTTATTATTTAGATACGACTGTGTCGTAGTCCCTGGCTTTGGAGCCTTTTTATCTGAGAGAGTTTCAGCCAAAATTGATAAAAGTTCTGGTGAATTTTTTCCTCCTTGTAAACGTATTTCATTTAATACTCAATTAAAAAGTAATGATGGCCTTTTGGCTAATCATATATCCTCAGTTGAAGAAATTACATATGAAAATGCGATTTCAAAGATTAAAAAACAAGTTGATTATGCTATTAAAAGTCTTGAAAATAAAATTCCAGTTGAATTTGCAAATATTGGTTCTTTAACTAAATCAAATGGAGGTAAAATAATCTTTGACCCCATTAAAAATAAAAACTACTTAACTGAATCTTTTGGATTATCGAAATTTATTTGTTTTCATGTTAATAAGAAAGATAAAGAAAATACTAGCCCTAAACTGATTAAATTTTATAATATTAAAATTGACTCAAATATTGTTAAGAAATATGCTGCTGCTATAATCCTGTTTTTTGGATTAAGTGGTATAATTGGATCACATATATATAATGATTATATTGAAAAACATAATTCGATATCACAAGAAAAGGCTGATAGCCTAATTGAAAATCACATCCAAGAAGCTACATTTGTAATAAGCAAAAAATTACCTGTTTTAGAAATTAATTTAAAAAACAATATTGGTGACTTTCATGTTGTTGCAGGAGCCTTTAGAATAAAAAAAAATAGTGAAAAAAAGCTCCGTGAACTTAAAAGACTGGGATTTAAAGCAAGAATAATCGGTAAAAATCGCTTTGGTTTATATCAAGTTGTATTTGGGAGCTACTACACCAAAAAAAAGGCTGACCTTGAACTTGTAAAAATTAGAAAATCACAAGATAAATCTGCTTGGATTTTACAAAAAGAGATTTTATAACAAGTTAATTAAAATTAAGTCATAATATTTAATTGTCTTATTTAAAATTTACATGGGAATTAAAACACCTTCATTTTCAAAGACTATTGTAACAGATTTAGTATTGCCTAGTGAAACAAACTCAATTAACACACTATTTGGGGGGGAATTACTAGCAAGAATGGATCGTGCTGCAAGTATCACTGCACAGCGCCACTCAGAGAGAGTTGTTGTTACAGCTTCGGTTAATCACGTTGCTTTTAACCACTCAATCCCGCTGGGTAGTATTGTTACAATTGAAGCTAAAGTTTCTAGAGCTTTCAATACTTCAATGGAAGTATACTTAGATGTATGGTATACTGATAATAATTTTAAAACGCCAATTAAAGCTAATGAAGCCATCTTTACCTTTGTTGCTGTAGATGAACATAGAAAACCAGTAAAAATTCCAGAAATCAAACCTGAAACACCTGAAGAAAAAAGTAGATTTGATAGTGCTTTAAGAAGAAGACAATTAAGTCTAGTTTTAGCAGGAAAAATGATGGCAAAGGATGCCACAGAATTAAAAGCACTTTTTGAATAGTGGCCAATTTAATTAAGCTTATATATCCACAACGATGGATTTTCTATTGTGCTGTCTTTATATATGCCAAAGCTTAGAATTGATTCACCCGAAGCTTTATTAGTTAGAACTTCCCCAATTACTTGCTTAGTTGATACTTTATCACCTTTACTAACATAAAACTTTGATAGGTTTTTATAGACGGTAATATAATTTCCATGGCGAATCATTATTGTGTTATTACCATTTTTGGGAGTCATAAGACCTTGCACGGTCCCTTCCCAAACTGCTCTAACTGGCTCTGCTTTATTTGTTGCAATACGAACTCCGTTACTCTTAATTTTAATTTTCGGATCAATCGGAGATGGATTTGTTCCAAAACGCAACCTTAAAATACCATTTGCAACAGGCCAAGGCAATTTACCTTTATTTGCAGTAAAAGTTGCAGCTAATTTTTTTTGTTCAGGAGTTAAGGCAAATATTGCTATTTCGCTTGACTTTCCAGCTTTGACATTTGAAGCAGCAATAGCCTCTTGAATAAGTTTTCTAATTTCACGATCTAATTTTTCTGCCTCGCGCTGTTTAACTTTAATTTGCACAGAAAATTTTTCTAAGTTTTTCTGAATTTGATCCATTAACGCCTTTTGGACCAATAATTCATCATCTAAAATTGCTTTTGCTGTCTTATTCTCAGAAACCAACTTTTGTTTATCTTTCTTTTGTCTCAATAAATCATCATTAAGCTCCTGCAATTGTTTTGCTTCTTGTTTTATAATATCAGACTGTTGCTTCTGATATATAGCATATTGCTTTATGTATTGAAGCCTTCTGTAAGCTTGTTGAAAATTAGATGATGACAAAACAAACATTAATTTAGTATCTGCTGAGCGATTCTTGTAAGATTTTAAAATCATTTTTGCATAATCATCTTTCAATAATTTTATTTTATTACGTTTTTTTGTGATTAAATCTTGATTATCATTTATCTCAAGGGTAAGTAAATTTGCTTGTTGATTTGTAATACGAATCAATTTTTTCCTAACACTGATTTTATAGTTTAGATTTTCAACTGAACTTACAATAGATTTTTTTTCTTTTTCCCCTTCAAATAACATATTTGTTATTTGTCTAATTTCTTTTTGTAAATCTAATCGTTTCTTTTCTAGTGCAATTTGTCTTTTGCTTTGACTATAGCATTGCTGAAAAGCAAATACAAAAAAAATAAATGAAGTAATTATAAAATATTTAGATTTAAATGTCATTAAAAATTAAGTGGTTTATATTCTTCAGGAAACTTAAAGGGAAAACGTGTTAATTGATTCAAACTTACAGATTTTAAGTTCAATTTTATATAAGTATTATTCCCTTTATCATTAATAGTTACAATCATCTTAGTTGGAATTAGTTGCTGATTAACTCCCTTAAACTCTTCGTAACTTATTTTGAATTTTATCCCTTCTTTCAAATTAAAAATTTCTTGAGTATTCGTTTTAAAATAGAACGGGTTAATTGTGTATAATACGTTTAAAGAGGAATTTAATTTATATGGCTTTAATTTATATGCGCTTGAATCTTTGACCTGTTTTAAAGACGATGAATTGTGTTTAAAAAAAATATCACCAAGTAAAAGATTTTCTAAGTTTGAAAAATTTAAATCAACTCCTAAAAGTTCTTTTATCAAAGTAAAATCTCCATCGTAATAAGTTTTATCAATTTTATTATACATCTGCACTCGGTCAGGTGTTATTTTAACCCTTAACATATTTAAAAAAGCATTTATCCAAATTGTTTTCCCTCTCTCCATTCTTAATATAACGGTATTTGATTGCTCTTTTAAATCTTGAAATAATTCTATTTTAAGCTTGCATTGTAATGTTTTGAATTTAGTGTTTTGTTTGATATGTTTCTTAAGAATTTGTTTAGTCCTCATCTCTGGAATTTTTCCAACAGTTGGCGTCAAATTTTTTCCAGTTGCACAACCAAAAACTAAAACTATAATAATTATATGTCTGAATTTACTAATCATCACGATTTGAAAGCTCAATCAAATCACTAATTTTCTTGGCTTTTTCTAGGTTTTTATTTTTATTATATAAATCAAGCATTAATTCATAATAATCTTGAGTAATATTATTGTCTTCAAATATATAATCAAAGCCTTGTTCCATAACATTAATTGCATCACCCCAATTTTGTAAATAAAATTGAGATTTACCGCATATCAAATATAATTCAATTTGCGTCGGAAATAACTCTAATTGTTCATATGAGAATTCTAGTGCTTTTTTATATTGGTTTGTTTTTAAATAAATCTTAGCTAACTTTTTAATGATATCTATGTCTTGTGGAGACTCTTCAAATGCATTTCTATAAAAGCCAATTGCTTTTTTTAAGTCATCCTTTTCAATGAAATAATCTCCCCATTCTTCATTATTCATGTCTGAATTTGATAATGTGTTAGAGATTTCGATTGATAATAATACGTTATCATATAATGGATTTTTTTTTACAAAATCTATAAAGTCTTTTAAAACCATGAGTTTTATTCTAGGCTCCAGGACATTACTTTCAGTCACAATCTTCATAGAGTTGATAGCATCATCATAATTTTCTTGATTTAAATAAAACTTATATAGCGCAACGTGAGGTATATGAGATTTTGGATTTAAGTCAAGAAACGATGTTGCAGCTTTGAATGCTTTTCTTTCTAGACCATACTCACATAAGGCATATATTAAATTTGTAAAATTCTTTGTGTCCTCAGAATCATATTGTAGGCGTTGCTCCAAAAATTCAATATGAGATTTGTAATCTGAAGTTTGTTTATAAATTTTTATTCTTAGCTGATCTCGTTTTAAATTATATCCGTATCGATCATCCATAACTTGAATATGGTTTAAAGCTTCACTGTACCGACCAGTGTTAGTATATAAATAACTTAAATTTTCTTCGTAATTTTTATTATAATTTAAAATTGGCAATAACTCCTCAATAGCTTCCTCGTAATTATTCTGTTCTAAATACAAGTTGTAGAGCTTATCCCTATACCAAATATTCTTGTTATCTAAAAAAATAGCTTTTTTTAAATTTTTTTCAGAACTATCGTATTCTTCCAGTTTAAGATAAATATTTCCAAGCTCATAGTAAATCACAGCTTGATTTGGATAAAGCTCCTTACAACGATTTAAGTTTTTAATTGCTTTATTGAAGTTTTCAATCCCCTTTTGCTTTAAAGCCTCATAGAAATTGCTTTGAAACTCTTCTTCAATAGACACTAAATTTGATATACTGTCTTGCTTGATTTGAGCTGACAACAAATGAGTTACTAAAAGACTCTGAATAATTATAAATTTTTTAATAAAGGTTCTTTTCATTTTTGCCCTGTGCTTCCAAACCCACTACTCCCTCTAGCGGTATTAGATAGATCGTTACATTCTTCCCAAATAGCACGCTCATGTTTAGCAATTACTATTTGAGCTATTCTGTCACCATTTTTGATAATGAAATCATTTTCTGAAAAATTGACTAATATTACGCCAATCTCTCCTCTATAATCAGCATCAATAGTTCCAGGACTATTTAATACTGTTATGCCATATTTAGCAGCTAACCCACTTCTAGGTCTAACCTGTGCCTCATAACCTTTTGGAAGAGCAATAAAAATACCTGTAGGAACAATAGATCTTTGGTAAGGTTTTAAAGTAATATTAGTTTTTATATTTGATCTGAGGTCCATTCCAGCAGATTCCAGTGTTTCATAATTTGGCAAAGGGTGATCAGATTTATTGATTATTTTTATTTTCATTGTTCAGGTTTTATAAACTTTCTTACAGTAGTTTTCTCGTTGTACAATACAATAGTAATTAGTATAAATATGAATATTAAGCCAATAATATATTCGCCTCTAAATCTATAAAAAGAAAGTGCTGAAAATAAAACAGACAAAAACAAATAGATAATAATTCTGCTAATATTATAAGGAATTTTATAATATTTCTGCCCGAGCAAATACGATAATAGCGCCATCATACTGTAAGCTGATAAGGTTGCAATTGCAGAAGCTAAATAACCAATTAAGGGAATAAAAATTATATTTATAATTAAGGTTAATAAGGCCCCCAAAATTGATATATAAGCACCAATGTTTGTTCTGTCAGTTACTTTATACCATACTGAAAGAGCATGGTAAATACCTAAAAATAAATAAGCCAATAATAAAATAGGAACAATACTCATAGCTTCCCAATATGCCTCATTAGGTATTAAAATCAATTTTAAAAAGTCAATAAATACTACTACTAACAAAAGAATAAGTGAGCCTAAAATGACAAAAATCTCTAAAATACTAGCGTAATTATTTTTTGCATCTCGTTTGTCAAAACTACTAAAAAAGAAAGGCTCAATTCCTAATCTATATGCCGTTGAGAATAAAGTCATAAATAAAGCCAACTTATAACATGCAGAATAAGTTCCAATCGCAGCCTTAGATAACTCTTTAGGTAAAAGGCGTTCCAATAATATTCTATCGAAACTTTCGTTAATTGAAAAAGCAATTCCAGCTATAAGTACAGGAAACGCATAACGGAACATCTTTTTCCAAAGAAACCACTCAAAATTATATCTAAGTTTAAAATAAAATGAACTTAATAATATTAATGTAGCAACACTTGCTATTAAATTAGCAATAAAAATATAATGTATTTTAAAATTAGGGATGTAAAAATTATTCCAAAAACTAGATTCCCCAGCTAAGTCTTCTAAGAAAATTAAAAACAAAAAATTTAACCCTAAATTTATCAAAACATTTGTAATCTTTACAAGCGTATATTTTACAGGCTTCCCCAGCGCTCTTAAATAAGCAAAAGGTATAATAACTAAAGCATCAAAAAATAAAATAAATAATACCAAAACAAAATGTTCTGAATCAATATGTATAGTTGACGAAATATTATCCTTGAAAAAATATCCTAAAATTAATACTGCGGATGATGAAATAATCAATGAAATAGCAGATGTCCCAATTACTTTTATTTTATCCTCAGTACTATTAATGAATCTAAAAAAAGCCGTTTCCATTCCATAAGCTAATATAATATTGAATAATATAAAATATGCAAAAATTAGCGAGACATCACCGTAATCTGAAACATTATTTAATACCGACTTATCAGTATGAAGACGCACAAGTAAAAAGCTAAGCATTTTTGGCACTACAGTAGCAATGCCATAAATAAATGTTTGCTTATAAAGTGTCTTTAAACGAGTCAAACTTCAATAATTAATAATAAAAATACACTTTTTTAAAGGATATATGAAATTATTTGATTCTAGGAGCTGGATAATGCTTTGACGAATTATACTTTAAATTTTTAAACTCACGATACATACGATTTCCTTGAAATCTATAACTTAAAATACATGAATTTCTAGAAAGCTTAAAATGAGAATTATCATTTAGCTTAAAAGAATTATTTTTTTTCTCATCATCTATGTCTGATCTTAGTATAACTTCATCCAAAGTATTTCTATTTGATTTAAAACGTCCAATTACCATATTGTTCCTATAAGAGACTTTAACGCGATGCCCTCGAAAATGTATACTATCAAATTGAATCAAAGTAGAATTTTTAACGGGTAAAAAGACATTTATCCCGCTACCACCTCCCTCAACTCCAGCAACCCATTTTTCGAAATATGCCGGAGAAGTTAGATTTATTTTTGAATTAGTATTAGGAATTAAATTTACTTTAGACTGACATGAGGTAATTATTAAAATAAAATATATTATTACTTTAAACTTGTTCATAAACTAAAGATTATAAAAAAATTAAATATCAAATTTCATTCCATTAAAAACCCCACTTTTCGTGGGGTTAAAGTAAGTTAAATTGACAACTAACTGTTTAGCGCCTCAGCTCCACCAACTATTTCTAAAATCTCATTAGTTATTGCGGCTTGTCTAGCTTTATTATAAGTCAATTTTAATTGGTCCCTCAGCTCTGTAGCATTATCAGTAGCCTTATGCATAGCAGTCATTCGAGCACCGTGTTCGCTTGCAAAACTATCCCTTATAGCTTTAAATAACTGCGTCTTTAAAGACTTTGGAATTAAGGTTTTTACAATTTCAACCCTTGAGGGTTCAAAAATATAATCTTGATTATTATTAATTTGATCGTTTGAGGTAACGATGGGTAAAAATTGCTCTGTAGTAACAATTTGTGTCGCTGCGTTTTTGAATTTATTATATACTAGTTCAATTTTATCAACAGAGCCATCTTTAAATTTATTCATTAAGACCTGAGCGATTTGAGCAACATTAGTGAAATTTAAATCATCAAAAATTTTACTTTCATTTGACAAAATTTTAAACTCTTTAGAAAGTGAATCATTAGCTTTCTTCCCAATAGCCATAACTGAAACATTTCCTTTGGTATAATTCTTTGCTAATTCATTGGCTTGCTTTATAATATTTGAATTAAACGCTCCACACAATCCTCTATTTGAGGTTATAGCTACAATTAAAATATTTTTAATCTCTCTATTTTTAGTGAAAACACTACCATTATCAGCATCTAAATTAGAGCTAAAGTTCTGTAATAATTCTGTTAACTTATCAGCGTATGGCCGCATCGCTGTTATTGCATCTTGAGCTTTTTTAAGCTTCGCAGCAGAGACCATCTTCATTGCGCTTGTTATCTGCATTGTTGAAGATACCGAGAAAATTCTGTTACGTATTTCTTTTAAATTGGCCATGTTTTTAACTAATTGTAATTAGCAGATAAATCCTGAGCAACTTTTGTTAAAGTGTTTGTTACTTCATCAGTTAATTTACCTGATTTTAAAGTAGCAAGAACATCACTGTGTTTAGCTTTCAATAACTCAATAAACTCTGACTCAAATTCTTTTACCTTATTGACAGGAACATCACGTAATAAATTTTTGGAGCCAGCATAAATTATGGCAATTTGATCTTCTACAGTGTAAGGATCATTTTGTGCCTGCTTTAAAATTTCAACATTTCTTTTCCCTTTTTCAATAACATTAAGTGTAACTGCGTCTAAGTCAGATCCAAATTTTGCAAAAGCTTCTAGTTCACGGAACTGTGCTTGGTCTAATTTAAGAGTTCCTGAAACCTTTTTCATTGACTTAATTTGAGCACTCCCTCCTACACGAGACACTGAAATTCCAACATTAATCGCTGGTCGAACTCCTGAATTAAATAAATCTCCATCTAAGAAAATTTGACCGTCTGTAATGGAAATCACATTTGTTGGAATGTAAGCTGACACATCACCTGCTTGTGTTTCAATAATTGGAAGCGCGGTTAATGACCCACCACCTTTAACCATTGGCTTTAAAGAATCTGGAAGATCATTCATGTCCTTTGCAATAGTGTCATCATTAATCACTTTCGCAGATCGCTCTAATAAACGCGAGTGTAAATAGAAAACATCTCCAGGATATGCCTCTCGCCCCGGTGGACGACGAAGTAAAAGTGATACCTCGCGGTAAGCTACTGCTTGCTTTGAAAGGTCATCATATATTATTAACGCCGGACGACCTGTATCTCTAAAATACTCTCCAATGGCTGCTCCTGCAAATGGAGCATAAACTTGCATTGGAGCAGGATCAGATGCATTTGCAGCAACAATTGTTGTATATGCTAAAGCACCTCTATCTTCTAGAGTTTTTGCAATATTAGCTACTGTAGATGCTTTTTGCCCAATAGCAACATAAATACAGTAAACCGGTTCACCAGCATCATAAAATTCTTTTTGATTCAAAATAGTGTCGATACAAACTGTTGTTTTACCAGTTTGACGGTCACCAATTACAAGTTCTCTTTGTCCACGCCCAACTGGTATCATTGCATCAATAGACTTAATTCCTGTCTGAAGCGGTTCAGTTACTGGCTCGCGGAATACAACTCCGGGGGCTTTTCTCTCAAGTGGCATCTCATAAACATCGCCTTCAATAGAACCCTTCCCATCAATTGGTGCTCCAAGTGTATCAACAACACGGCCTACAATTCCTTCACCTACATTGACTGAAGCAATACGTCCAGTACGTTTAACTGTTGAACCCTCTTTGACAACTTTGGATGCCCCTAAAAGTACAATCCCTACATTATCTTCTTCCAAATTCAAGACTATTCCTTCAAGATCGCCATCAAATTGTACTAATTCTCCGTATTGCGCATTAGATAATCCATAAGCCCGGACAATTCCGTCTCCAACAGTTAGTACAGTCCCAACTTCATCTAAAGAGGCTGTACCATCGAATCCCGAAAGTTGTTGTTTTAAAATTGCTGAAATTTCAGCTGCTTTTACATCTGCCATTTTAATTTATTTTTCTCTTTTGAATTCCGATTAGAATTCTTATTAATTTGCTATAAATTTATTTTTAATTCTATTTAATTGATTTGAAACACTTGCATCATATTGCTGGTCACCCACTCTTAAAATAAATCCTCCTAATATGGACTCATCTATAATCTTTTTTAGAGTAACTTGTCTAGTTGACAAGGTCTTCAATTTATTCATAATTTTCTTTTCAAGAGCTTCTGTCATAGCTACTGCAGTAATCACTGTTGCTTGGTCTTTATTATTTACTTTGTCATAAAGCTGTCCGTATTGTGTTGCAATTTCATCTAATAAATCTACCCGTTTGTTCGATGCTAGAGTTTTAAATAGGGACTTAACTTCTTTACCAGTATTTGCGAAAACTTTCCCCAAAATATTACTTTTATCGGAAAGTTTTACAATTGGGGATTTAAGCATATTATTAAGATCAGGGTTTGATATAATACAATTTAAAATATCGTTCATTTGATCATGAACATTTGATGATGTATTATTGTCTTGAGCCAAACTTAAAATGGCTTTAGCATATCGAATAGCTGCTCTTGTGTCTGACATAATAATTTAATTTAAATTAGCATCGTCTATCATTGACTCTACTAATTTTTCTTGTTTACCTTCTTTTGACAACTCATTTTTTAATACTTTTTCTGCAATAGAAAGAGAAAGCTCGGCAACTTGGGATTTTAGATCAGAAATTGCGGCTTTTTTTTCAGTTTTGATCGCGGCTTGAGCTTGAGATATTAATTTCGCAGCCTCTACCTTAGCCTCCTCTTTTGCGTCATCAATCATTTTATTTTTTAATTCTCGAGCCTCCTTTAACATTGACTCACGTTCAGCACGAGCTTGTTTTAAAAGTTTTTGGTTATCAGTTTGGAGATTTTCCATCTCCTTTTTAGCATCCTCAGCAGCACTAAGTGCATTTTTTATTCCTTCCTCGCGTTCATTTATAGCATTCAAAATTGGGGACCATGCATATTTTTTTAACAATAGTAATAATCCAACAAAAAGCAACGTCTGCCATACAAATAAACCAAGCGAGAATTCTTCTAATAATTTTTCCATAATAATTTTATTATGATATTTTAAATTTAATTAAAACAACTTTGCAACCAACCGTCACAAAGTTGTTTTTTTTGGATAAGATTACACTGCAAATAGCGCAGCAAATCCAATACCTTCAATTAAGGCTGCTGCAATAAGCATAGCTGTCTGAATCTTTCCATAAGCCTCAGGCTGGCGAGCGATAGCCTCCATTGCAGAACCACCGATTTTACCAATTCCTAAACCTACTCCAATTACAACTAACCCTGCACCTACCATTACTGGAATTTCCATATATATGTATTTAAAAATTAAACATTCAAATTAATTACTCAAATTAATGAGCATGTGCTTCATCATGATGTTCGTGCTCTTCTGAAGCAAAACCAAAATACAAAGCAGAAAGCATTGTAAAAATATACGCTTGCAAAAGCGCTACAAGTACCTCAATTAAAGAGATTGCAAAGGCCAATCCGAAGGATAGTGGACTCCCCAACCAACTTTTAAATAAAAACATTAACCCTATCAAACTCATTAGCACAATGTGTCCAGCCTGCATGTTGGCATACAGACGGATAAGGAGAGAAAATGGTTTAATGAATATCCCTAACACTTCAATAGGAATTAAAATTATGTACAACAAAATTTTCCCATACCATGGCATCGAATCTCCCAGAGGATCAAAAATGTGTTTCCAATAGTCTTTTGTGCCTGTTAAATTTGTGATTAAAAACGTTAGCAGCGCTAACGCAAAAGTTACAGCGATGTTCCCAGTAACATTAACACCCAAAGGGGTCAACCCAAAAATATTTAAAAACCATATGAAAAAAAATACTGTTAACAAAAATGGCATGTATTGCATATACTTTTTTTCTCCAATATTAGGAATAGCAATATCATCTCGAATGTAAATTACAATTGGCTCAAAAAATCGGCCGATCCCTGCTGCAACTCCATTGTTATTAATGTATGACCTAGCTAAAGCTCTAAAAATATAAAACATAAGTAAAGCTGTTATTAGAATCATTACAACACTTTTTGTTATTGAAAAATCTAAAGGCTTTACGTTTGTAGGGTGATTATGATCGTCATAATTTATATCACCCTGCTTGTCAGTTTTATAAATTTTATTATGATGTAATTTATAAAAATTACCATCAACCTCAGCTAAAGTCTCGCCATGGTTAAACTTAGATGAAGAAAATATTTTCAATCCGTCATCCCATAAAATAACAGGAAGTGGCGCTCCAACATAAATGTGAGCACCATCATCGTTAGTGTAAGAAAACAAGCTAAAATCGTATGAATCCTGAAGGTGATGTTGAATATATGCTTTAATCTCCGACTTTTTATCAGTTTCAGGAGCTTTTATTGAAGCTATCCCTAAAAATGGAATAAAAATTAAAATTAAAGTAGAAAATTTTAATGTTAATTTGCTACGCATTGTTACCTTCTTGTGGTGTAAAAACTTTGCAAAGTTATTGTTTTATATCTAAAACAAAAACAATTTTTGTTACTTTATTTTGTGTTAAAAAACATTAAAAATAAGATAATGAAAATTCTACATTTTGTTGAGCTGTTTACTAAGCTGGTAAGTTTCCAAAATTAGACAAATTGTATACGGAAGAAAAAAAGAAATAAACTCATGAATTATAACTTCACCATCTTGTTTAAATGGGCCATAAAAAATAACAAAAAACATTAAAAACTTCGTTCCGCTTCCAAATAAAAAAATAAATCCAATATAATTCTTATACTTATTTTTTAAGCTAATTAATATCCAAAAAATTAATATTGCTATTATAGCATTACAACAATACGATTCGACAATCATGTTCCGAAACAGTGGTTGGTCAAGAAAATAATTGAGAAGTATATGTATTCCAAATGTGGCTCCTAAGGTTTTTAATATTATTAAAGAAAATCTTCTAGTGATTTCATTCATTCTTTACGAATCTTTTCAAGTTGTTTTAAAACCACATAAAGACTCACTGCAACTCCAATAATTGCGCCAATAGCCACAAAGATCTTAGTTTTATTATTAAAGTATAAATCTATCCATTTACCAAAACGTACAAATATATAAACGATAACTCCAATCTGTATCCCAAGCCCAGATAATTTAATAAGGTTTTTAAGCGGATTGTCCTGATTTGGCACTAGGTTCGATTGGTTTTTTTGGTTCAGTTTTAAGTTCTTTAACTGCATCTTTCATTTGACAATTTACATTAAAAATTGCTCCAGGCTCAACAGCAAGTTTACCTGTTTGAACATCTCCTTCAACATTAGCAGATGATCTTAAACTTAATGTATCAGAAACCAAAATTTTGCCTTTAACTTGACCTTCAATATCAGCATAACCACAAGATAAGCTCCCAATTATAACACCTGTTTTACCTATTACAACTTTCCCCTTAGTTATTAGTGTCCCTTTGACTCTGCCTTCAATCCTAAAGTCGTGTTCGCTTTTCAAGTCCCCTTCAAATACAGTCCCTTGAGCAATCATATTTTGCTGAGAAGAGCTACTGTTTTGAAATCTTGACTTATTTGAATCTGTAAACATAATTCTATTTTTTATTATTAATCTTTTCTAAATACATTTCAAGGTTTTTATGTATTTGAAGCGTCCTGTAATTGTTAGCTGAAATGGCAAAATGAGATTTTGCCAAGATTTCATCCTCTTGTAAGCCTAAAAGTTCTACTAAGCCTATTGCGCCATTAATACTCTTCAAACCATGAATTACTACAAATGTAGTATTTATATCGTAAATATCTTCAGATAGAGTTAGCTCAAGTATTGTCTCTTTGTCAATAAATTTGCCTAAATAAGATTTAAAGTCATGTATTAAATTTGAATCTGACGAAGAAAAAGGGAAAATTGTTTTAAAGCTTGAGCCTTCAGATAAATTGGTAAAGTTCGGATTCTCCATAGTAGGAATTACATCTTTTAAAATTTTTTCAGCTTCTTGACCCTCTTTTGAATTTGGGTAATTAAGTAATATGTAGCTCAATCCCTTTTTAAATGATTTTATCCCGTACAAGCGAGCAGTTGCTAAAGTCTTTAATAATTCAAATTTTGGAATAATATCTTCACCCTCTAAAGCTAAAATCTCCTTTTCACACATACTAATTACTTCAAAATATTTGGCCTCACGAAAACTTTTGTATAAGGATTTGTAACGCTGTTCAGGAGTTCTTTCGTCATTATTTAAAATTACTTGAGGATTTTCAAGAATTTTTGCATAACGTGAATCGGAATAATTATCTATTATATCAAATTTGATTTTATTTGCCAGTGCAATACTGTCAATTGAAACATACGTTTTATAAAGATTATATTTTACCGGAAGAATTAGTCGATTATCAATGTCTACTCCAAGTAAAAATTCCAGCTTATTTATTGCCCTCAAATAATCCTTGAATTTATTTCTATAAATCAATCCAAGTTTATAATATGCCAGATTTCGCCTTTTTATAATACTGTCTCTCTTTGACTGTTTTACAGGGATTTTATCAATAAAAAATTTAGTAGTTAGCTTATTAACTGCTTCTATATTATTGCTTAGTAACGTATCTTTTTTAGACTTTATATTATTAAATTTGAATGACCACCTCCAATTGTCAATTAAGGGTCTATCTCCCCAAAAATTAAGAAAATTGCTCTTACCATAAGCTACAGTTGCTGTTTGATAAAAATAAAACCCACCTGCTTTATTAGTTTTTTTAGTCTCAATTAATGCGTTATAACTATTTGATGGATTTTTTTTGGTGGTTTTGTTTTGAAGTCTACTTAAATACAAATCATTAACATATGGTTGAAAAAAATCATCCAATTCATTATCAGACATATCAAAAAGATTAATAATACTGTCGTTTTCTTTAGCAATATTTTCATAATAAATCACATCTTCTAAATTTTCTAGCCTCTTCTTTACAAGCCTGTATGACTTGTTGTTTTTTTTGTACTTAGTTAATGTACTATCGTAATAAGCTCCAGCTAAAGCGTAATCTGAATTCTCGTAGTAAAAATCAGCCAGCGTGTGAAAATTAATAGCCTCAAGGTATTGGTCACTTGAGTTTGTTGATAAAGATTTAATGTAATACTCAATTGCTAATTTGTCTTTGTTGATTTTCATGTAGTGATTTGCAATAAAATGATAAATTCTATCTAGGAAAGGTCGATTTTCTCTGTCATTTTCTAAAGTTTTTAATAAATCATTCAAAGCAATTAGATCTCCAGAATTATAATCAAAATTTTTAATTTGTTCCAAAAATGCATTAATCCTATATTTTCTATCAACACTCCTCTTTAAATCAATAATTTTTTTAAAAGAAATATTAGCCAATTTACTTTGGCCATTTATATTATGTAATTGGCCTTTGATAAAAAAAAGTCTCCCTTTTAATTCCTTATTTTTTGTTATGTTTAATGCCTCATCAATTGATTCAATCGCTAAGTCAAACTTTTTTTGATTAATGTAGAGTTGAGCAAGAGCAGTAAAAGTATCGAAAAGATCTTGGCTTGAAAGTCTGGCGTCATCTATTAATAAATTTAAATTTTCTAATGCGACAGCATCATTTTCAAGTCTAAAATTAGTTTTAGCTTTCCATACTTTTGCTGTATTTATATTATTGCTTCCAGGGTATTTGAAAAGAACATAATTAAATGCTTCAAGGGCAGGTATAAATTGACCACTATAATATCTTGCTTTACCTAGAAGTATATATGCCTCATCTATTTTAGAGTTTTTTTCCTTCCCTTTTATACTCATCCCATGAGTCTGAACAGCTTTAATTGCTTTTTGTTCAGCTCTTTCTAAGCTTGAGTTTTGAGAGTCTTCATCAGTTGATAGATCTTCTATTTTAATTTGCTCAATAGGAAGGATTTCCCAAAAATTATCATAAGATTTTGATTCAATTTCATTTAGTCCGGTTTCATACGCGACACCTCCATTAAACAAAACATTATATTTTGTATTTAAAGCATGCCAATTTCTGTTAATAAAACGGTCTTTCTTTCTTGAACAACTAGATATAATTAGTATCCCAGAAATAGCAATTAATATATGACTTAAAAATTTATTCAATGAAATGATTTTTATTTAAATAACTTAAAACCGTAATTTATGGTATGCAAAGTTTGTAAAAATACTTATCTTTTTGAATATAACTAATTAATTTAAAAGTTTTAATCTGTAGAATAACGTTAAATTTAATTGAAAAAATTAAATTTTAGCGGACTATTAACAATCTGTTAAGTGGTTTCTTTAGTATTTTTGTTTTAAAATATTGCATATGGCATCATTTCATAAACTTAAAATCTCCGCCGTTGAAAAGGAAACACCAGAAGCTGTAAGTGTCTCTTTTGATGTGCCCAAAGAACTTAGATCTGAATATATGTTCTTGCCTGGTCAATACCTGACGTTAGAATCATCAATAAATAATGAAAAAATCCGCAGAGATTATTCAATAAGCTCAACCCCATCAAGCGGAAACTTAACTGTTACTATTAAAAAAGTTAGAAATGGAATATTTTCAAGTTATGCAAATGATTCACTGCAAAAAGGAAATTTAATTAATGTATCATTGCCAAGGGGTAGATTTGTTTTTGACTGCACTTCACAATCTCCAAAAATAATTTTTGCGTTTGCAGCAGGTAGTGGTATTACTCCAATAATGAGTATAATTAAAACTGCTTTAGAAAATTCTCCAGAAACTTATTGTAGGTTGATTTATGGAAATAAATCACCAAATACAACAATATTTTTAAATGATCTACAGCGTTTAAAGCAATTGCATAGAAATAGATTTGATATTCAATTCGTTTATAGTGAAGCGAAAGAAGCAAACTCCTTAAGTGGTCGAATTGATGCTGAAAAAACAGCTAGTTTTTTACAAAATTTTAGTTACGAACAAAAATTATTATCAAGTTATTATTTATGTGGGCCAGAGAAAATGATTTCCAATGTTAAAAATGAACTTCTAAAAAGTAATATTAAGGAAGAAAAAATTCTTTTTGAATTATTTTCATCTGAATCTAGCTTAGAAACTAAAACTAATCTTAACTCAACCAATAGTTTATGTGAAGCAACGATTAAGTTTGAGGATTCTATAGAAAAAATTGAGATTCAAAGAGATCAAACAATACTAGATGCAGCTTTAACAAAGGATATTGAAGTACCTTACTCATGTAAGGGGGGCGTTTGTAGCAATTGTATTTGTAGAATAAAGGAAGGTAGCGCTGAAATGAGGCAAAATAGTGTGCTTACAGAAAATGAAATCGAGGAAGGATTAGTCCTTAGTTGTCAGGCAGTTCCAACTACACCAAATCTACTAATTGATTTTGATGATATTTAAATATTGTTTTTGATAGCTTTTAGAACTTTGTCTTCTGGGATTGATGCAATGGCATTCTCATAATTTTTGGGGTAAACATTTCCGTAAATGGAAGTCGGTATTAATGGGAACATTTTTCTATCGCTAAGTAAACAATTGCTTAAAGGTTGATTAAATGGCTTGAAGCCAGCATAAGGATGAGTAACTCCCCATAGTGTTATTACTTTAACCCCCAACATTGCAGCCATATGTGCATTCGCTGAATCCATAGATATCATTAATTTAAGGTGAGACATTAATTGAATCTCTTCTTTCATAGAATACTTACCAGAGAGAGAAATTATTGAGTTAGATTGATTTGCTATTTTGTCAAGAATTTTTGTTTCGTTATTCCCACCACCAAATAAAATTACTGTATACTCATTAGATAAAAAATTAATAACTTTTTTCATTTTATCCAGTGGATAAATTTTTGATTTATATGCAGCAAAAGGGGCAACTCCAATAAGAAATTTGCTGTTATTTTTTATAATTTCTTTTAAAGGCGATGAAAGAACAAGAGGGGGTGGAAATTTTGGATGCTCTAAATTAAGCTTTAAGCCAAGGGCTCTTATTACATCTGCGTATCTTTCAATAGTCGATTTTAAAGGTTGAAACGATTTGCCTTTCACTAAGTTCTTCTTATCGAACCGAGCTTTATTAACAGCCTGAAAAGAATTGCCACTTAAAAATAATTTTAAAACTTTAGTCCTAAGTACGTTATGTAAATCAGCAATAAAATCAGCATTTAAATTCTTAATTTCCTTGGAAAGTTTTAATAATCCGAAAAGCCCCTTATAGTCATTTTGAAAATCTATTCCAATTACATTAACACCCTTTAGGTGTGAATATACTGGTACAAACTGTTTTTTTGTAATAATTGAGATTTTTAACCCAGGAAATGAATTTATCATTTCTGACACAACCGGTACTGTCATAGCTACATCTCCAAGTGACGAAAATCGAATTATTAGTATATGCTTTCCGTTATTTTTCAATTATGAAATTTACTTTTGAGATCTAAGTACAGGATTTAATTCATCATCATTATACATCTTCATTTGCTTATAGACTTTCATTAATTTATTGCCTTTTGAAATATCATCCAACAAATTATCAATGGCAGCAGATAAGTCCCCCCTCTGCTCCAATAAAATATTTAATTTTTTTAAACATTGTCTTTTGTGTGAATCAGAGGCATCATCCCTAATCGTTTCTAGCTCCATGTGATATATTTTTAAAGCCAAAATAGAAAGCCTATCAATTGCCCAGGCAGGACTCTCGGAATTAATTTTTGCATTAGTTTTCGCCTTAACATCTTTATAGCGCTTTAAAAAATAACTATCAATAAATTCAACAGTATCTGTCCTATCTTGATTTGATAAATCAATCATACGTTTTAATTTTAATGCCTCTTTTGGATCAATTTCTGGATCACGAATAATATCTTCATATGCCCATTGAACAGTATCGATCCAGCATTTTCTATATAATAAGTGTTCTATTAAATTTGTGTTTTTATTGTATTTATTTACAAAAGGTTGATCAACCGTATTTTTTAATTTATATGTTAATATGACATCTTGAAAAATTAAATTTGCCTTATTTGAAAACATAATCTAGTATTAATTGATATACAAATATAATGTAATTCTTTACTATGGTTTTTAATTAATTATAATTAATAAAATTATAAATATAAACTCCAATAATTATTAAAATAAAAATATCTGAAATCCACGATATTTTTTTATTCTGGGTAAAGTTTGCGACTATTACGGCAGCTGGGAAAAAAGAAAAAAGAAAATTGTATGGGACATAATTAGTTGATGTAAAAATTATAGCAAAACTACTTAAAGACATTAAAAATAAAACAGAAAATAAAATCTTCTTTTGATTGTTTTTTAAAATAGTTTGTTTGATTATCATTAAAATTGATAATGCAACAAAAGATATAAAGACAAGAGTAATTGCCTTTAGCCCAAAATTAACTGAAGATATAAATTCATAATTAATCATTTTGACTTCGTAGACAATAGCAGGCATTGAAATATTAAAAATTACATTAACAAGTTTAATTAAACATAATAACATTATTGGCCCTAAAATTAGAGCAAAAAAGTTACTTAAAGCATCTGTTTTCCATGTGATAATTCCTATTAATATTGGCAAAATAAAAAACAATGATAAAGGATAGAAGAAAGTTGCGAGAAATAGCCATATCCCAGCATCAAAGTACTTTTTTTTAAAATTGGTTTTTCTACTCAGGCTTAAAATTCTTCTAAATGATAAAAGAATGAACATATTTGAAATCAAAACTTCACTTTTTGTAATTGATTGCGGAAACAAGAAAATGAACAGACAAAAATAAAAAGCCGCAAAACTATTATTTTGAGTTAAATTATTTTTTGTAATTATAAAAACAACAAAAAATAATGTAATTAATAAGGATAAAAATTTTAAAAATATCTCTAAAAATCCAACAGTGTCAACAGCATATATTTCATGATAGGATTGATAAAAAAAAATAAATGTAACAAATAATAAAAAAAGTATATAGTGGTAAGGCTTAGATACCTTAAAAAAGCTTGTTATCATTTTAATTCTTAACTATATTTGCAAAGTAAATACAAATTCTAATTACCAAAAATAATATCTTAATTATTAATTTTTAAATCTAATGAAAGAATTTTTCAATAGCATTCAAGAACTATTTGAAACAGTTTTGTTTGTCCCATTTAATACTTTAAGAGAAGTTGAACTTGAAAACTGGTGGATTTCGAATATAATAACCTGGGCTTTCTTGACAATATTGATAATCAGTTTTACATACTGGATGCTTCAATTAAAAAAATTCAGTGACAATAACGAAGAGGATAAAAGTATTAGTTCACATTCTTTTTTATAAGTCAAATCCTAAGTCTCTTCTGTAATTCATGCCATCAAAATGAACTTTTGACACTGCATGATAAGCCTTTTTCAGCGCTAATCTAAAGTTATCCCCAATAGCTGTAATTACTATAACTCGGCCTCCTGATGTAACTACTATATCTTCTTCCCTTTTTGCACCAGCATGAAAAATTAAAACATTTTTGACTGAACCAAGGCCAAAAATTTCCTTCCCTATTTCGTAGTTTTCTGGATAGCCCCCTGAGACAAGAACAACAGCTGAAGCAGATTTACAATTAATCTTCAATTTAACTTTATCAAGAGTTTGATCTTTAACTGAAATTAATAGTTCCATTAAGTCTGTATCAATTCTAGGAATTACTGCTTCAGTTTCGGGGTCCCCCATTCGGACATTATACTCTATAACCATAGGTTGGTTATTAACCAAAATTAATCCTATAAAAATAAATCCTTTATATTGGATATTATCCTTTTTTAAACCATCAATAGTTGGCTTTATAATACTTGACTCAATTTTTGACATAAGAATATTATCAACAAAAGGAGCTGGTGATATAGCGCCCATTCCTCCAGTGTTTAACCCCAAATCTCCTTCTCCTATCCTTTTGTAATCTTTTGCTGTTGGAAGAATTTTATAACTCTCACCATCTGTAAGAACAAAACAACTAAGTTCAAGTCCGTCTAAAAACTCCTCAATAACAACTTTTTCGCTGGCTGTACCAAACTTTGAGCCAATTAACATTTGATTAAGTTCTAACTTCGCCTCATCAATATTATCAATTATTAAAACTCCTTTCCCGGAAGCTAATCCATCCGCTTTCAAAACATAGGGAGGAGACAAGCTTTCTAAAAATTTATAGCCTTCATCAATTTGTTCAGGATTAAAACTTCTATATGCTGCAGTAGGTATGTTATGTCTAAGTAAGAATTGTTTTGCAAAATCCTTGCTACCTTCAAGCTGAGCTGCAGCTTTTTGAGGGCCAATTACAGAAACGTCTTTCAATAAGTTGTCGTTCAAAAAAAAATCATGAATCCCATTAACTAATGGGTCTTCTGGACCAACAACCACCATATCTATCTCATATGATAATACAGCCTCTTTAATGCCCACAAAATCATTTACGTCAATTTGTAAATTTGTTGATATGGATGCAGTCCCTGAATTCCCTGGAGCTACATAAACCTTTTTACAATGAGGACTTTTAGAAATTTTCCAAGTAATTGCATGTTCTCTTCCTCCTGATCCTAATACTAAAACATTCATATATTAATAAGCTTTTTCATCGCCTTGAATGGCCTTAATTACTGTTTTTATTATAATTTTAAGATCCAAAAATAGTGACCAATTCTCTATATAAAAAATATCAAACTTTACTCTTCCAATTATATCTTCGTCTGACTTCACCTCTCCACGGTATCCACTTATTTGGGCTAAGCCTGTAATGCCTGGCTTAACGAAATGTCTAACCATAAACTTATCAACTTTATTTGCATAAATGTCAGTATGACTGAGCATGTGAGGTCTTGGCCCAACAACAGACATATCTCCGATCAAAACATTAAAAAACTGAGGAAGCTCGTCCATACTTGTTTTCCTCATTAGCCTCCCAGTTCTAGTAATTCTTTCATCTTCTTTTGATACCTGAATTAAGTCAGCTTCTTCATTTAGGATCATAGACCTAAATTTTAAACAGTTAAATGATTTATAGTTATATCCATTTCTTAGCTGTTTAAAAAAAACAGGCCCATTAGATTCTATTTTTATTAAAATAGCTAGTATTGGGGTTAGCCATGACATTACTAACAAAATCACCATTATTGAAAATATAATATCAAAAATTCTCTTAAAAATTAAATTTAATGAATTATCTAACGGAATTGTTCTAAATTCTAAAACTGGAACTAATCCATAAAAATCTCTTTTTAAATCCTTATTTAAAATAGTATTTTGTTTAGGTATAAACTTGACAACCTTCAAGTTATTATCTGCAAATTTCGTAATTTCTTTAATCTCTTGATCTGGAATTTCAGATAGAGAACAATAGATTTCATCTACTTCATTATCTTTAATATATTTAAATAAATCTTCTAAATCTATAGGCTTTGAGTTACTTACAACTACTGTTTTTGTATTTACAAAACCAGCCTCTGGAGTATCCTCAAAAAATTTCTCAATATCACTTGCCTGTTTATTATTGCCCAAAATTATAGTCTTGCGAAAATTCCCCCTAAAATATGCACGATATCTTTTCAGAAAGAAAAAAAGAAAGTACTTATATGTGGAAATAAGAAAAAAAGAATAAAGAATATATTTACAAACTAATAAAGGATAAAGATTAAACTGTGGAAAAATACCTGAATAAGCAAACATGAATAAAGAAAAAAACATGATTTGGCGAACCAACAAATTAAAAACACGTACTATACTGGAATATCGATAAACCTCATAAAATTTCGATATTAAAGCCGTGATGATCCAACCTAATGAAACAATAATTGTGAATTTTTCCCATGGTATATTTGTAAATAAAAAATAAACCCCAACAGAAATTATAATGCTTAAATCTACAGCATAAGAAATTGGCTTAATTGTCCATGAATAGCGCCCTTGTCTGAAATTACTCACCTAAGTTTTGATGTGTTTTGAAAAATTTTTATGTTCAATTTTCAACAACTTTGATTTTGAAATAGCTTTGAAATATTCCAGTGTATTATTAATCCCTTTGTCTCTACGAACTTTTGGTGACCAATTTAATATTTTTTTAGCTAAACTAATGTCTGGTTGACGTCTTTTTGGATCTCCTTCAGGTAATGGTTTGAATTCTATTTTTTGATTTTTTTGACCAAAAGCTATAATTTCTCTAGCAAATTTTAAAATACTTATTTCATCTGGATTACCAAGATTAATTGGATAACTATAATCACTAAATAATAAACGATAAATACCTTCAATTAAATCATCTACATAACAAAACGATCTGGTTTGTAGTCCATCTCCAAAAACTGTGAGATTTTCGCCTCTAATTAATTGCCCTATAAATGCTGGTATAACACGCCCATCATTTATTCGCATTCTTGGTCCATATGTGTTAAATATTCGAGCAATTCTTGTTTGTAAACCGTGAAAACGGTGATATGCCATCGTTAAAGACTCTTGGAAGCGTTTTGCCTCGTCGTAAACTCCTCTAGGTCCAATTGAATTCACATTTCCATAATAGTCTTCACTTTGAGGATGAATTTTCGGGTCTCCATAAATTTCAGAAGTTGATGCAATCAAAATTCTAGCATTCTTTGCCTTAGCAAGGCCCAATAAATTGTGTGTGCCTAATGAGCTTACTTTTAATGTTTGAATTGGGATTTTCAAATAATCAATAGGGCTGGCGGGAGAAGCAAAATGTAAAATGAAGTCAAGTGGATACTTAAAGCTTACGTAATTAGTAACGTCATGCTCGATAAAATCAAATTTAGGATTAGATAATAAATGATTAATATTGTCCTTGTCTCCCGTTATTAGATTGTCCATTCCGATCACTTGAAACCCTTCACTAATGAAGCGATCACATAAATGTGAACCGAGGAAACCAGCTGCTCCTGTGATTAAAACCTTTTTACTCATAGGACATATAATATTCAAATATAATTAGATTAATCGTTATCTCTTATCTTAAAAAGTAAAAAAATTAATCATAAAAAATTGATTTTTTTTAAAAATTTGTTAAGAACATTATTTTTTGAAAAATTAGCTGTAACGTATTTATAAGCAGATTTACCCATTTTTTCCATTTCATGGGGATTATCAACTAACCTATCTAATTCAACTATAATTTGCTTAGAATAAGTGTCAAAAAAAATTCCAGGACTACAAGAATTAAATATAGTTTTTATTTCAGAATTTCGATTACCAACAATAATTGATGGTCTTGAGCTGGCCATCATACCTAAAATTTTTGACGGCATTACAGCATCTACAATACCTGTTTTTTGAAATAATATGTGAAAATCTGTTGATCTAAGTAAGGATGATAACTCATTTAATGGAACTGGTGGGAAACACTTAACATGGGAAAATAATTTAGTATTATTAACTACCCAATCTTTTTTTGCACCATCACCAACAACTACTATTTCATATCTTTCTGTTGATATCTGCTGACAGAATTTAAAAAAAGCATCCCAATCTTGTTTTTCTCCAATATTACCTGAATATAATACTTTGACTTTATTAGACTTTAAATATCTATGACTAGTAAACTTGATCTCTTTTTTATTATCAATCCAGTTTGGTAAAAAAAAGGGTTCAGAATTAGATTTTTGTTTTAAAACCTCTATCATACTATGACTTATTGTACTTACAATATCTGCACTATTCAATAGTTTTTTTTCTATATACATTAATAATTTATATAATAAAATGTTCTTTGGATTTAGCCCAGATTGTTTAGCAATATCAAATTCAAAGTCTTGTACATGTGCCCATAATATTGAACGATAACGAATCTTTAAAATTAACCCCAAAAGAATTGAAGTTGTGAATGGAACTATAGAAATAATTAAATCCGGCCTGTTTTGTAATTTAAAAAGATTAATGAAATTACCAAAAGTAAAAGATATAAGGTGAACAACTCTTTTAAAAAATGTTGGTTTTTTGGGTACATATTGCTTACTTCTCAAAACTCTAACCCCATTGAATTCTTCCTCAAATAAATAAGGCTTTGTTTTATATTCTTTATTAATTTGCCATGCTGGATAATAAGGAAACCCCGTGATAACAGTAACTTTGTGTCCTTTAGATGCGAGGGCTTCTACTTTTTGTGTAGTATATAGACCAATTGCGCTATCTTCAGGATAATAATTAATCCCAATTACTGTGATATTTTTAGTCAAATCATCTTTCTTTTAAATATTTTGCAGGGCTTCCAATGTAAATCTTTTTTGAATCTAAATTGGTGAAAACAGAGCTTCTAGCACCAACAATGCAATAATTATTTATTGAAACACCTGGCGCAACATAAACATCTGTTGCAAGCCAACACTCTGCCCCAATCGTGATCTTTTTTGAATATATAGGAAAAGATGGGTCATCATATTTATGAGATGCCGTACATAAATAACATCTTTGAGAAATTACTGAGTTATTTCCTATTTCAATTTCTCCTAATGAATAAAGTACTGCATTGTCGCCGATCCAACAATAGTCTCCAATACTCACCTTCCAGGGGTAAGTGATCTTTGCAGAGGACCTAATTAAAACATTTCTTCCAATTTTTGCGCCAAAACATCTTAATAAAATTCTTCGCCAAGCAAACATAAATTGAGGTGAGGTCCTGAAAAAAATTGAATAAACAATTAGCCAAAGCTGTACAATAAAAGCAGAACGGCCTCTGAAATTAATTGGTGTTTTGTATGTTTTTAAATCTTGAATCAATATTGTAAATATAATTAAGTTTCGAGTGTTTGCGAATATATAAAATAGATATATATTTTATAACTTTAGTTTATTAGATTTATTGTGAAATTTAAACTAAGGATGTCTAAAAAAATATCCTTAAAATCTTAATTTATTTTTCATTAAATATTTTAAGTATTCCAGAAATAAAGGCCTCTTCTGAAAATTTATTTCTTGAGTATTCCAAATTTTTTAAACTTATTGACTCTAAATGATTCATTGATTTTGATAACTTTAAAAGCCCCTTGAATAGGCTCTTACTATCACTCTTTTGTACAAATAAGCTGTTTTTTTTACTACAAATATCTGGAATTCCTGCATGATTAGTAGTAACAATAAAATTACCAAACCCCATAGCTTCTATTATTGATATTGGTTGACCTTCCATAGGATAATAAGTCGGAAGGCAAAATACATTTCCCCAACTTAAAAGCTCTGTTTTTAATTTGCCACTAACAATGCCTAAATACTCTGTGTTGTTCAAAATATTTATTTTTTCTAAAAGATCATTTTGGTCGTCTGGGATACTCCCTGCAATTTTGGCCTCAAACGGAATCTCGGCTGAAATTAAAGCTTTCAATGCATCCAAAAATTCAAAAATCCCCTTTTCTGGAATTAAATTACTCATAAAAAAAAGTCTAAGTTTAGAAAAATCCTTTTTTTCAAAAACCTTTTTTTGAGGAATAATTAATGATTCTTGAACGAAATTATGCTGAATGAAAATTCTGGATTCTTCTAAAAAAGGCTCTAGTAATGGCCTTAGAGATTTTGATAAAACAATACCTTTTGAAAAAGCCTTTAAAATGGATTTAATTATGCTCTTTTTTAATAATCCCATTTGATCGTACGAATCCTTTAAATAACCTCCTTTTACATGTACAACTGAGGTTTTCCCTAGAACTTTTGCGAATAACACAAATGGGGCATATTTTAATACTCCAAAAAATGTTTGCCCGATTGTACAATAAATAAGATCAACAAAAAAAACTTTATGCAAACTAAAATAGTTTTTTATAAAAGATAACTTTTTAAAATTCCAAGATCCTTGCGCAGACTGAACATTTGAACCTGAAGAAGCATCTATCCTGAATACTTTAATCCCTCTAGATTTTATACCTTTTTCTAGAACCAAGTTTGATAAACTTACTCCAAACAAAGGTTCTGGAAAAGGTCCAATTATTAAAATGCGTTTGTTTTTGATAGGCATAAGTCGAAACTATTGAATTGGTGTTGTGTTGATCTTTAATTTATTATAGACGATTCTAGATGCGCAAAGTTGAAATAAAATATTCGAAATTGAAAACCCAAATGCCATTCCTAATGCCCCAAGTTTAAAACTTAATGAAACCCCTATTAATAACCCGACCCCGATTAAAATAAAGTATGGTTTTATATAATAATTTGCAAGACCAGACATTTCAATAACACTATCCGCCTGTCCAAAAAATGAGGAAATAAAATAACCAACACTAATGACTATAACAATCGGAAAAGAGTAAATGAATTCCGGTCCAAAAAGAGCTAAAACATCTCTTCCAAAAATCAGTAGTAATGATAAAACAATTACACTTGAAAAAAAACCAACAAATGAGGATCTTTTCACATGTTTTGAAAGAGTTATTTTATCGTGAATAGACCTTGCAATAACTGGGGCGTATGTGGCCTTTAAAGCTTCTATGGAAATAATCATCAGCATTGCTACTTTTAAACCAATATCATACTTTGCAACTTGATCTGGTGTACATATTAAGGACAAAAAAAAGCGATCCCCCCACAAAAAAAGAACAGTCACATAGGACTTTAACATAAGAGGTTTGTTGTATGATGAAAAACTCTGGGGGACTGCCTCACTGCTATTCTTATTTAATGAGAATTCTTTTTTTATCCAAAAAATAGAAAATAAAAAAAGTATAGCTATAGCTGTAAAATGAGATGAATAAATTATATCGGCAGAAACCTCATTAAATACAAAATACATAATACATAATACACACAAGCTTAAGAAAATTCTTCCTGTAATATTTAAAAAAGCATATTTAATAATACTTGATATAGCTCTCAATTTAGATGAATTTAAGTGAACCATAACCATAACTGGCATAGAAAGAATAATCATTGTTATACCGAACTTTGTGCCTGGAAATAAATTAAAAACCTGGAAAATGATAATTAATATAAGAGATATTATTGTTGATATCCCAAAAACCTTACGCTCAAGTTTTTGAGTCCATCTTGGAATACCTTTGACCCTAAAATCAGAAAAAATCTTAACAAAATGAATGTCTATGCCAAACTTAAATAATACACAAAGAATCATTAAAATTGATAGAGCTTCGATGAAAATACCATAATCTTGAGGCGAAAAAAGCTTTATTAAAAGTAACGAAAATAAATAATTAGAAATCACTGACAAACCTCTCATCGCAACGAAAGAAATTGTTTTTCTTTGGTTTATATCATTTACTAAACTAATTGCTTTGGCTAAGATCTTATTTAGCATTTACTTCTTTTTTTTTATAATTATCAAATCCTTTAAATGCGAAAAAGTTTACTAAAAATGAAAACAATAAAATTCCATTTTGCTTTTCAATAAAATTCTCAATAAGCGCCATTGCAAAAAACAAAAATAATACTGAAAAATAGACAAAATCTCTAGATTTAATAGCTTTTTTTAAACCAATTACAAATATCAATAGAAATGAAATAAAACCCATTATCCCTGAAGACAACCATGCTCCTAAAAATTGGTTGTGAGAGTTAAAATAAGTGCTGTTGTTTTCAATATAATATTTAGATAAAACGTCTTTTACATCTCCTATTCCGTAGCCAAAGATTGGGGCCTTGGATATTGCTTCCAAAGAAAAATTATATATTCTAAGCCTGGTTGAAGTTGAGCCTATGTTGTTTAAATCTGGATTTAAGATTACTGATAAAAATTCATAAAAACGTTCTTTTAATAACTGATTTGAAAAAATTAGTATTACAAAAATAATTAGCATTAAAATAAAATAGCCTAATGCCTTTCTTTTATTTAAATAAATAAAGTAGACTATAGAAATAATTGCTGATATCAATATTGGGCCCTTTCTAGCCAGCAGTATAAGTTGACAAAACAGAAATGCAATTGAAATAAAAAATAAAAATTTGGTAAAACTACGCTTCAGAGTTTTATAAATTGATGTTGAAAAAATTAACGAAATTATTACTAATATGGAAGCATATAAAGGATGCATTGAATACTTTCCAAATTTTACAGTAATTCTTTCTGGATAATGCAACAAATAAGTTTTGGTGAAAAAGCCCTTAAACAAAGAATAAATTAATATTGCCGAGAAAAAAAGTATAGTTGAAATAAAAAAAAGTTCTTGTAATCTAGTTTGTGTTATCTCTTGTTTAATGTTGTTTCTAGTATAGACAGCATAAAATGTTAATGGCATAATTAACATAGGTGATATACTTAAAAGATTTTCTGCACCCTCATTAAAATTGTCTGTGTAAGAAATACTGATCAACATAAAAATAAAGTATAGAACATTAACAATTAATATTTTTAAATACTTTTTTTCACTATTCAATTTTGGTTTACAAAAAAAATAAAGCATAACTAAAGAGAATATTAAAAATGGTATATTTCTAAAATTAAAAGGCAATAGTATTGAAACAGAGAACAATAAAACCCCTAAATTAAATGCATTTAAAAATAATTGATTCGTTCTCATTTATCTAAAAAGTCTAATTAAAAGCTTAGGAACAAAATAAATACTAATTAGGGGGCCCACAAAATAGGATACTCCATTAGTTAAATCACCTCTTAACAAAAACAATAAATGAAGAGCAAAATAAAATGCTATAAACTCTTTGAAGTAGTCCTTTGAAATCATCCAAGAAATAAACTTAACAATAAAATATGCTAAAATGATTGCCAAAAGAAATACACCAAAAAATCCTAAGTTAATATACCCCTCTGAAACCATGGCATTTGATAGATTTGAATAATTCCTTGGAGTGGTATTCATAAGGTATTCTCCTATTAATTCACCTGTTGATGTTGGTTTTGATGACCAAATATTACGGGGTATGAAAAATAAGAAGACACCTAACAATTGATATCCCCATGAAATACCATTATTTTCTACATATTCTAAAGTTGCTAATATATTTGAGAAAGCATCATAATGAAGTGATTCAAATGCACCAGAAATAGTACCAAACCTTAAAAATGATTCATATAATAATTTAGGCTTTTTAATAATCTGGTCAAGGTTTGCATCAATATGAGTTAAAGATGAAATTAAAGGAAACATAACGACCATTGATAAAAATAAAAAAAGGAAAAATTTAGAATTAGAGTCTAATAGCTTAGGGTAAAACAAATAAATTAATGCTATGTAAATTGGGCCAAGGGTATTTCTTTTTTCAGTGAAGATGTTTTTTAAAAAAAACAGCATCATAATAAATACTAATAGGCTAATAAAAATTACTATAGTATTTGTACTTAACTTATTTTTTTCCTTCAAATATGAAATAGACGCAACAACTCCTGCCAAGGGTAAGAAAAATAAAAACTTTTTCCTTAGCAAGAGAGACGAAACAGACTCACTTTTCGCATTTGTAATGTATATCGATTCAAAAATATTGGTTACCACATATTCATAATTAAAACAAACTACTAGCGCGCATAATAAAAGAATTGCTAAAATTGCTATCGTTGAGTGCTTATAAAAAACAAGCTTTTCATCTAATAGTAATGAATTTACATGCCTCTTTTTCTTAAAGTATATGTAGCTTAAAAAGAATGTAATATTAAATATTATAATTAAAATATTTGCTGTTATAACAGTTGAAGAGTTAAAAATAAAGTCATTAGGAAAACGGGAATTTGCAAGACTAAGAGAGGATATTTGAAATACCGGTGCGATGAAAAAAAACAGGTAGTTAAAAATTACATAAGCCCCTAAAAATGGAGAGAACACAGTTTCTATGTTAAGATGATAATAAGCAATTATCGTAATAACACTAAAACTTAAAAAAAATGAAATCCAAACTGATACATTTGTGTTAAATGACACAAATGCTAATAAACTAACGCACAAATACAAAAAAGTAACTATTGTTTTTAGTCTCATTTTATCAAAAATAAAGCTTATTGAAAAAGACTAGCGGTAGCCCTATTAGCTTAAAGTCCTTAAATTGTGGGTTTATACTTTTCCAGATATTTTAAAAATTCCCTTGCTAACATTACCAAAAATACTAAAGAGAGAACAAGCACCGGGTAAAAAACTTTTATAGGTAATGCCAGTCCAAGAAAATCTTTAGTATGATCTACAAAACCGCTGTCCTGTTTACTTGAAATTAAATCAATTATATTTTCTTTGTCCTTTAGCTTTCTTTCAACAATGACGATGTCTTCTCTTAGATCAATATCATTCATAAATAAATCAAATTCACGGGTTTTTTCATTCTCAGTATTGCCCTCAAATGTAATACCCACATCACTAAGCCTGTTAGAATCCATTTGCATTACCTTTTTATAAGTCTCTTGTAGTGAGTCAGATTGTTTTAATGCCTTTACTAGTGCTTGCTTTGTTTGAGTCAACTCTAAAATGTCTTTTTTTTGCTCGTTAACAAAAAACTCATTTGTTAAGATATTACCTACTATATTATTAAAAACACTATTAAAATTAGCTCTAGTTTTAGACTTTATACTTATTTGCTGAAAAGGGTGTTTGTATTCTTTAATGTTGTTTACATATTCATCGTATTCAACCTTAGAAAGTGCTAATGAGTCTAATTCTTCAACATAGTCATTAAACATAATTAACAAGTCGTTATTTGTTATCACTGGTTCAATGTCGAAGCTAACAACTTCTTGAGAAGACTCTTCACTTAGGCCCAAAACATCTGCTAAAATTTTATAATCTCGGTCCTTTAATAGACCATTATAATAATCTATAGACCCATAGAGGTTTTCCCCTGTTTGATAGTTTTGACGCACTGTAATAGTTGATTTGTATACTGGATCTGAAGTCTCTTCAATTATAAATCCTGCAATTAGACCTATTGCTGCTGACAAAGAAAAAACTATAATATGTTGTTTCACAAAAAAAACAACCCAAACGAAGCTAAAAAATAAATTTTTGAAAATTGACGCTATAAATCTAAAAAATCTATTAAAGGAATTCCCGATCATAATAAAAAGCTGTCCTAAATCTACTTCTTCATTTTGCTGTGTTGTCTTATTGGCCATAATATTAAGTTTATTTAATTGATTTTAATATAAAAGATTTAAAAACTAATGTAATTTTAACGCAATGTAAATGATAATATTGTTTTCCAGCTAAATATAAAAATCAGTTGCGATAACTTGACAAATATAAACTATTTGATAAGATCATTGAAATACAAAAAATCTGCTATTCGCCTGTCATTTGACAATCTTGGTATTTTGTTTTGCCCTCCAAGTTTGCCTATAGATTTCATATAATTTTCAAACCCACCCTTTTTAACAACACTTATTTTTAGAGATCTCAAAACCTTCCCTTTAATAAGATCAGAATAATAAGTGTTTTGCTTTACTAACTCAGTATCTAATTTCTCAGCAAATCTTTTAAGGTCTGATGGAAAATTATCAAACTCTACAAGCCATTCGTGATATGGGAGTCCTGCCTTTGGATTAATTTCAGGCGCCACAGTAAACTCTGAAATACTAATATTAGTATTCAAAAGTGCTAAAGAAATAGCTTGTTCAACTTCCTTGGAAATAACATGTTCTCCAAATGCTGATATAAAATGTTTAATTCTACCGGTAACAATAACTCGATAGGGAGATAAAGAAGTAAACTGAACTGTATCTCCGATATTGTATGCCCAGAGCCCGGCGTTAGTAGAAATTAATATTACATAGTTAACTCCAATTTCAACATCCCTAAGGCTTATTCTTGTAGGAGTTTTATTAAAGAATTTATCTGCTTCAACAAACTCATAAAAAATTCCTGAGTCCAGTTGAAGCAACATTCCGCTCTCTTTTTGGCAATCTTGAAAAGCAAAAAAACCTTCACTTGCTGGATAAAGTTCAATGCTATCTACCTTCCTGCCAATTAAGTTTTCAAATTTTGCGCGATAAGGATGATAGTTTACACCTCCGTATATGAATAAATTAAATTTTTTAAAAATAGTGCCAACTTTCTTATCTTTTAATTTTATGAGCTTCTCAAAATACATTTGAACCCAAGATGGAATACCCGCAATAACGGTCATATTTTCATTGACTGTTTCGCTTACAATTTTATCAACTTTTATTTCCCAATCCTCAATACAATTAGTCTCCCAGCTTGGCATCCTATTTTTTTGCAAATAAGAAGGTACGTAATGTGCAGAAATCCCTGATAATCTGCCAACTTTAATACCATTTTTTTTACCAAGTAACGGGCTTCCTTGAAGAAATATCCATTTCCCATCAACAAAATCTGAATTACCTGTATCATTAATATACATTAATGCGGCGTTCCTAGATGCCTCAATCTGACATTTTATAGAAACATCTGTTATTGGTATATACTTTGAACCGGAAGTTGTCCCTGAGGTTTTTGCAAAATATAGAGGTTTCCCTGGCCAAAGAATATCAGGCTCGCCATCAACAACCATATTTATATAGGGCTTAAGTGCTTCATAATCTCGTATTGGAACTTTTGATATAAAATCTGAATAGTTATTTATAAATTGAAAATTATGATCCTTACCAAATTTAGTGTCCCTTGCCGAATTTATTAATTCTTTGAAAACACGTTTTTGAGTGTCAATAGGGTTCGAGGCCCAATAATAAATCTTTCTAGCAATAAAAAATGCGAAAATTCTGGCAAAAAAGGATCTAAATGACGTCATTTGTTAAAATTAAAAGTCAATAAAATTTTCTGGATCAATTGGATTACCATCATTCCAAAGCTCAAAATGTAAATGAGGCCCGGTACTTAATTCCCCTGAAGATCCAGACTTAGCAATTACCTCTTGGGCTTTAACAAAGTCACCTTGCTTTTTTATTAAAACATCGTTGTGCTTATATATAGATAACATTTGATTCCCATGATTAATTATCAATACATAGCCTGAATCTGATGTCCAGGATGCTAAAATAACTCGTCCCTCAGCAACAGCTTTTACAGGAGTCCCTTTAGGTGCCGCAATATCTACAGCAAAATGCTGCATAGTAACATCATACTTTGAGCTTATAACTCCTTCAAGAGGGGGATAAAGCACAAAATTCTTGAGTGAGGTTGCAGACTCAAACAAATTATACTTGTCTTCATTATCTACTTTAAGCCTTAATATTGAATCTGCTTTTGAAGGGCCTAAGATTAATCCATCTTGATCTTCAATGGCTTTGTTATAAATAGAATCTTTATTTATAGACTCAAAAGTCGCCTCCCCATTTAAAACTTTTTTTATTGAATTAATATATAAATCATTTACCTTTATAATTTTATATAAAGAATCAGTTCTATTTTCAAGTGATAAAACCTGAGTCTTAAACTTCGAGGTCGTATAGCCAGGTATATACTCTCTTAAAGGAGTCAGCGCAATTAAGATTGCAGTAAATAAAATAAGAATCATTGCAGAGAAAGAAATAAAAATAAAAGCATTTAAGCGAGTTAATTTAATTGAAAATAATTCTTCAAATGTCTCTTCATTTAGTACTACTAATCTATATTTATGAAGCCATTTTTTATACAGCTGTTTTTTATTTTCCCCTTTGTTATGCATCTTAAACAAAATTAAATAAAAATTCTTCCAAGACTTAAAATATTATATACAAAAAACGGTGTTATATTTAATAGATAATTATTAACTTTGTGCTACAAATATATAAATTTATGAGCCTAAATTTTTTACCTATAGCGATCAGCTTTTTCCCAGAGGGTGTAATAATTCTCCTTGCAATTCTTCTTCTTTTTGGAGGGAAAAAAATCCCTGAACTAATGAAGGGTCTTGGAGGTGGCATTAAAGAATTTAAAAAAGCTAGCAAAGAAGACGAAGATTCAAAGGAAGATTAATATCTCTTTTGAAACTTATCTTTTAACTCTAATCCAGTTTGATCGATCTTATCATTGTTTCTAACTCAAACAAAAAATCTCTTTTTGACTTAGCAGGGGCATAAACAAAGCCCTCGGCTATCAAAAAACGGCTGTTCTCTTTATCAGTAATGCAAAAGTTGATAAATGGCCCTGACATAAAAGCGCCTTCAACTTTCCATAGGCTTTTGGTTTGAAAAGTCGAAATACCAGAGATTAATGTATATGACGATAAAGGTTTGTATGACCTCTCTGTCGTCATAAAAGCATCTTCAATTGGCCCTGGTATTTCTGCCTGAGATATTGAGTCACGTGATTTAATTATAAATTTTTGAAAAGACGAGGTGTTTTTGAAATTTCTCAAAGGTAAACTATATAGAAGTAAATTTAAACTTCCATTTTCAGTATCTCTTCTTATCCAAAAAAAGTTTTTATTAGACTTAGCAATTCTGTAAGCAGATGAAAATTTAATATCTATCCCTAATTTATTTTTAATAATACTATTATCAAAAAGAGATTTATTAACTCGCCTTTGTTTTTCATTAAATTCAGTTTCTCTAAAATTTGATATAATATCTAAAGCCCTATCATTTATAAGCTCTATAAGTTCTCTTTTACTTGGAGCCTTAACAACAATCATTTTTTGAGGAGATGCATAAGGATCTTTGTAAAATTTTACTTCATTTTCTTGCGAAATTTCTAATTGTAAAATAATTCTATTTGACCTTACAAAATCCTTAAACAGTACTTCTGAAAGCTGACGAATATTAAAATATGGCTCCTTTTGAGGAAGGCCATAAATTTCAGAAGAAATATAATTTCTAACAGCGTCTCCCACATCGCCCATCCATAAATCATCATTCACTACTAACAAAAGATCATTCAGTTTTCCTGAAGATTTAGGTTTATAAACTTTTTTTGAATTAAGTTCATTACATCCAAGACATAAAATAATAAAAATTATTAAACTAAATCTAAACCTCATAATAAGACTAATTCTTAATATATATAATTAATTTGTCTCCAATATTTATCAAATCTGATTTTAGGCTATTCCATCTTATTATTTCCTCTGTTGTCACATTATATTTTTTTGCGATTTTACCTAAATAATCACCTGATTTCACCTTATACCTAATCTTAGAATCCATAGTATAAAATTTTGGTAATGGCTTTTCTCGCTTATCAAATTCTGCTTTTGAATAAGCATATATTTCAGCCTCATTTGAAATAAAAGTACCAACCATAGCAATTGGAAGCCTTAATAAACTCTCTTTACCGTCAAAAACAGGGATTATATCAAGTTTATAAGATGGGTTATAAAATCTTAACATTTCAATGTCAACATTTAATATTTCTTTAATGTGATCAAAATGAACCATCCTTTTAATCTTTACTGTATCGGTATTGATAACTGATGGGTAAAGCTTACTTGAACTGAAACCGTGTTCTTCCGCATACTCAAAAATATAAAGTATTGCTATAAATTTAGGAATATAATTAGCCGTTTCTGCTGGTAAAAATGGTCTTATGTTCCAATAATTTGTATAACCCCCAGATCTTCTAATGGCCTTTGTTACATTCCCGGGACCTGCATTATATGCTGCGAGCGATAAATTCCAGTCACCAAAAGTGTCATATAATTTTTTTAAATATTGTGCTGCCGCATTTGTTGATTTTAATGGATTAAACCTATCATCTATATAGCTATTAACTTCTAAATCAAAAAGCTTAGCAGTAGAAAACATAAACTGCCATAGCCCGGATGCTCCGGCCTTTGACCTTACATTTGGCCTTAACGCAGATTCAACGATGGCCAAGTATTTAATTTCTAATGGAATTCCACTTTTGTCAAAAACCTCTTCAAATAAAGGAAAATAATATTCTGCTCTATTAAACAGCTTATTAAATGATGATCTGCGCTTTCTTAAATAATTATTAATAAGATTTTCAATAACAGAATTATATGTAATGTCTAATGGTGTGCGAGAGTTTAAGTTGTCCAAACGTTTTTTTAATGTGTCGGTGTGAACAAACATATCATGTACTATTGATGTTGAATCATTAGAAATTATATCATTAGTATCAAAAAAATTCTTTTGCAATAATGAATCCAACAAAGATGCATTTTTAAACTCCTTAATAGTAATAGCTGTACTATCAATTACAACTTTTGGATTCTGAGCTAAAGCTCTAAAAAAAACAATTAATAGTATTAAAGTGATTTTAATTCTCATAAAATTTAATTCTCATAAATTGCTTGAATCCCTGGAAGTCTTCTACCTTCTAAACTTTCTAACATTGCCCCGCCACCTGTACTGACATAAGAAACCTTTTTATCAAAATTAAACTTTTTTACCGCTGCTACAGAATCACCTCCGCCAACTAATGAAAAAGCCCCATTCTGAGTAGCGATGGCTATGGAATTACCTATAGAAATTGTCCCTTCTGAAAATTTATCCATCTCAAAGACTCCTAAAGGCCCGTTCCATAATATTGTTTTACATTTCTGTACAACATTGTGAAAAAGAAGTTTACTCTTTTGTCCACAGTCCAAACCTTGCCAACCATCAGGAATTTTGTCAATTTCAATATATTTTGTTTGAGCGGCATTATTAAAATCATTTGCGGCTAATACATCAACTGGAAGATGAACCTTAACATTTTTCTTGGCTGCCAACTTCAGGATTTCAAGAGCTAATCCTTGCTTATCACTTTCACAAATTGAATCACCAATCAAGCCCCCTTTTGCCTTAATAAATGTAAAAGACATTCCGCCTCCAATAATTAAATGGTCTATTTTATCTAATATATTCTTTATTATTGTAATTTTTGATGAGACCTTTGCGCCACCTAATATCGCTAAGACAGGTCTTTCTCCTTTACTCATAACCTTTTCTAAGGAATTAATTTCCTCTTCTAAAAGATACCCAAAACACTTAGAGTTGGGGAAGAATTGGGCAACCACCGTTGTTGAAGCGTGGGCTCTGTGAGCAGTTCCAAAAGCATCATTAATGTAAAAATCTCCAAGAGAACTTAATCCTTTTGCAAAGTCATAATCGCCTTGTGTTTCTTCTTTATAAAACCTTAGGTTCTCTAATAATACTACTTGACCGGGCAATAGGGCTTCGGCAATTTTATTTGCCTTATCTCCAACGCAAGTCTCAGAAAATATAATATTAACACCAATTATTTCTTGTACCTTAGATACAATATGTTTTAAAGAAAATTTGTTCTCATTTTCGGTCGGTCTTCCAAGATGAGACATTAAAATACAACTACCGCCATCCTCTAGAACCTTCATTATTGTAGGTTTTGCAGCTCGTATCCTAGTATCATCGGTTACAAAATAAGATGTGTCAATGGGAACATTAAAGTCCACACGAATTATCACTTTTCGGTCTTTAAAATTAATTTGTTCAATAGAAACCATTAATGAGTTATAATTAAGTTTACGATTGCCAAAGGTAAGTATTTATTTAAGTAGAAAAAATTCATTGTTTATAACTACAAAAGATATTTGTATCACAATTGATAAGTATTGAATTGTCTATAATGGTTAAACAGTTATATTTGTAAAAAAAGAGGAATAAAACATGATTGGGCATAAAAATTTAATGCGCCGTTTTAAAGACAATATTGAAAATGGCCGTATACCTCATGCCCAAATATTTGAAGGAAAAAACGGATATGGAACACTGCACTTTGCGATATTATATGCAAAAGCTATTATTGAAAATAGTTTACAACACCGGCAAACAGTTGACCCCTTAAACCACCCTGATATTCATTATTTTTTCCCTGTTATTAATATTGCTAGCTCAAGTTCACCCAGCACCTCAAAAGATTATCAGCTAGAATGGAAAAGCTTTCTTGATAAGTCATATTACAATAATATTGAAGAATGGTATAATTCTATCGCAGGAGGTAACAAACAGGGTCTAATTGCGGCAGATGAAGCACAAAATATTATAAAAACTCTTTCATTAAAATCATATTCCGGAGGATATAAGGCGGTAATTATTTGGCATGCGGAAAAAATGAATATAGCATGCTCAAATAAATTATTAAAATGGCTTGAAGAGCCAAATCAAAATACTTGCATATTACTTATCACAGAAAAAAGCGATAATCTAATCAAAACAATTCGTTCACGCTGTCAAATAACAAGAATAGGAAAAATAGATAAAGAAGATATTGCTCGAGAATTGATGAAAAGGGGATTTGATGAAATTAATGCGAAATTAGCGGCTAATAACTCTGAAGGAGACTTCAACAAAGCAACTCAAATATTAGTTGAAAAAGAACACAATGAAGAATTCGAAAAACTTTTTATTGAGTGGGTTAGAACCTCATTTAATGCGAAGAGAGATAAAAAGTCTATAAATAAACTAATAGAATGGAGCGAAAAAATATCTAAACTGGGAAGAGAAATAGAGAAGCAATTCCTAGATTATAGTTTAGAATTTTTTAGACAGGCAATGATTTTAAATTATGGCGCTGAAGATCTAATAAAATTGAAAATAAAAGACAGTTCTTTTTCATTAAAAAAGTTCTCATTATTTATTAGTGGTAAAAATATTGAAGGGATCTTTAATGAAATTGAAAATGCTCTTTACCATATTGAAAGAAATGGTAACCCAAAAATTATTTTCACGGACCTTTCAATAAAGCTAACTAGGCTTTTGCATAAAAAATAAGTTAAATCTATTGAAAAAAATAAATTAATAATTTTTAACTATTCATGTTGGGGCTTTTTAAGCCATTTCTAGAATATTTAAATTTTATTGCAAAGGTTTACTTGGCAGAAAACTAAAACGCTTTTACAGCAGCTTAAAAACTTATTGTCTTTTAATCACATAAATTAGGGATGAATATTCTTTTGAAAAAATTGCCTTAATATTTGAAATTAGCCCAATTAAAATTCCTTTTATATAGTTAATCTTTCCATATTTATATTTTGTTGACAACAGGCTAATAAAAAAAGAATCAAAAATCATTGGGTGTGTAGATTCAACTATCATGTTATGTTTTCTGAATAATTTATGAATAGATTTTTTTGAGAAGTGCCACAAATGTCTAGGAACGTCATAGCCTGCCCAATATTCTTTGAAATATTTCGCATCATAGCTCTTAAAATTTGGAACAGCAATTACAATTCTACCATTGAGCCTTAAAAGGCTTTTTATCCTCTTTATCTGAAAGTCTAAATCTCCCATGTGCTCTAAAACATGCCAAAGAGTAATAACATCAAAAGTATTTTGATCTAAGGTGTCAAGATAGCTCATTTTTTTTATACTAATTGACCTTGTTTTTTCAGCAATTGAACGGGCGATACCACTAATTTCAACACCTACAGAATTCCACCCGCAATTGGTAGCAGAATCAATAAAATATCCAATCCCCGCACCAACATCAAGCAGGGTCTTTTGATGGCTGCTAAACTTGTTTATAAGCTTTAATTTTTTTCGAGTTGAAATTTCTCTTACAGAAAAATATAATAAATGGAAAAAAGAACTTAAGTTAGTTGAATGAGATTGATAATCTGAACTGTCATAGTAACGCAAAAGCTCTGAATCTGATAGCTTGGGCATTGTTACAAGTAAATCTTTATCCTTTATATAAACTAATTCAAAAGATTCTCCAGTTAGAAAATGATCTTTACATGTTAAATATAAATTACTGTGTTTAGACATTTGTTCCATGTGGAACAAATGTAAAAAATAAAGCCGTTTATCTACCCATATATACCAATAAAACAGAAATGTCGTTTGGAGAAACGCCGCTTATACGCGAGGCCTGTGCGACAGTTTTAGGCTGAATAGACCCTAACTTTTCACGAGCTTCATAGCTCATAGATTTTATCTTGTTATAATCAAAATTAGCCGGTATTTTAACATATTCTAACCTGGTTAACTTGTCAGCATTATTGCGCTCTTTCTCAATATAACCAGAATATTTAACCTGAATTTCTGACTGCTCAACAACCTCATCATCAAGGTTGTTTTTGTTTATATAATCTCTTACACCCGGAAACTGAAATATATCATTTATAGTGATATTGGGCCTTGAAAATATTTTAAAAACCTTATCTGATTGTTTAATAGGTGATGAGTTCTTTGCCTCTAATACAGGGTTGGCATATTCAGGTTTAACACTTTGCTTCTTAAAAAAGCTAATTAATTGTCTTGATTTTTGCTGTTTTGACAACATTTTGTCTAATCTTTGTTTTGAAGCTATTCCTAAATCATATCCTTTCTGTGTTAATCTGATATCTGCATTATCTTGCCTTAACAAAGTACGAAATTCAGCTCTTGATGTGAACATTCGATATGGCTCCTCAGTCCCTTTTGTAATAAGATCATCTATGAGAACACCAATGTAGGCCTCATCTCTTCTTAAAATAAAAGGCTCTTTACCGCTCACTGAAAGACTAGCATTAACACCAGCCATAAGCCCTTGTGAAGCGGCCTCTTCATACCCGGTTGTTCCATTAATTTGTCCTGCGAAAAACAAATTAGAAATTAGCTTAGTTTCAAGAGAATACTTAAGTTGAGTAGGGGGGAAATAATCATATTCAATCGCATATCCAGGTCTAAAAAAACGAACATTTTCAAAGCCTTTGACTGCACGCAAAGCTTTAAATTGTACGTCCTCAGGCAATGAAGTAGAAAAGCCATTTATATAATATTCGACGGTATTCCAACCTTCTGGCTCAACAAAAATTTGGTGCCTTTCTTTGTCGGAAAATCTATTGATCTTATCTTCAATTGAAGGACAATATCTAGGTCCAATACTTTGAATGGTTCCATTAAACATAGGGGAGCGATCAAACCCTTCCTTTAGAAGATTGTGAACAACATCACTGGTGTAAGTCATATGACAAGAGCGTTGGTTTGATAATGATGAAATGTTGTCCAAATATGAAAAAGTTTTTGGATTGATATCCCCGGGCTGCTCAATCATTTTTGAGAAATCTAAAGATCTACCATCTACCCTAGGCGGTGTGCCTGTTTTCATTCTTCCGGAGTCAAAGCCTAGGTCAATTAGCTGTTCCGTAAGGCCTGTAGCCGCTCTTTCTCCAGCTCTCCCCCCCCCAAAGTTCTTATCTCCAATGTGTATGAGGCCGTTTAAAAAGGTGCCATTTGTTAAAACAACGCTTCTAGATTTAATCTCTAATCCTAAAGATGTTTTTACTCCAACACATGAGCCCCCTTTGATTATTATACCGACAACCATTTCTTGGTAAAAGTCTAAATTTGAGGTCTTTTCAAGCATCATCCTCCAATCCTCAGCAAACCTCATTCTATCACTTTGAACCCTGGGGCTCCACATTGCAGGGCCCTTTGATTTATTTAGCATTTTAAATTGAATCGCGGAAGTGTCACTGACAATTCCGCTATAACCTCCTAAGGCATCAATTTCTCTAACTATTTGACCTTTAGCTATGCCGCCCATAGCGGGGTTGCAAGACATTTGAGCAATGTTTTGCAGGTTCATGGTTACAAGAAGTGTTTTGCTTCCCATATTTGCAGCGGCTGCGGCAGCTTCACTTCCGGCATGACCTCCTCCAACAACAATAACATCATAAATTTTGTCAAACATTTAAAAAAATTTAATGTTCCACGTGGAACAATTGTTTGCAAATATACGGCTATCTATCCATTAAATAACACGGACAAATAGAAGTTCTCCTTAACCCTCATTTCATTCTTTTCATGTTCAGTAGAGTCCTTATAACCACATAAATGTAGAACGCCGTGTACCATAACTCTGGCAATCTCTTCAGAAAATGCAGTTTTGAATTTAAAAGAATTTTCCATTACTCGATCGCAAGAAATGAAAATATCCCCATTAATTTGTCTACCAATATTATAATCAAAAGTAATGACATCTGTTAAAGTGTCGTGATTAAGAAACTTTGTATTTAAATTCAATAAGTAAGAGTCATCACAGAAAACAAACGCTAAATCCCCTTGTCTGAAATTTTCGTTATTAATCACAAAACGCAACCAGCCCTTGTGCTTATTCTTCTGCTTAAGATTAAAATCAGTATAGCTATTGAAAGTTATCATCTTTTTTGTTAAAATAGTCTAGTACACGTTTCATGTATTCATCTTGCAAAGGTAGCTCTTGTCTATTTAATAGCTCGCGTGAATTGAATTTCTGTCTTAAAGATTCTATAGCCTCTATTGAAGAGGGGTTAAATAATTTATTGTTCGTTTTAGACTCGCGACGTTCGTCTTGACCTTTTTCGTTTAAAGCAGCTTCTAGCTTCAAAAGCTCATATTTGAGATCTTTGATCAAACTAATATTTTCATCCGTGACTCCTTGATTTATAAGAGATTGCTCAATATTCTTCATCTTATTAGTAACACTTTCAAAAGTAGCTGTTAACCCCTTTTTCTTTAAAATTGCTTCAAGTGCCTGTCGAAGTTGTTGTTGTTTTTTATACAGCTTCATAATTGCTTCGCCAGATTCCTCTGAGTCAAAATAGCTTTCCCCTAAACTATTATCGCCTCCTCTTGAATTTTGCTGTTTATCCCCAGATCCATTAATGTTGGCTTGTTTGTTGCTATTTCCCTGCTCTTGGCCGTTGGGCTGAGGCCCTTGCTCAGTTTTATTTTTAGCGTCCTGCGCATCCTTATTAAGCTGAGCCTGATTCATAATAATATCTGGCAACTGCATATCACCCTCCCCTTGACCAGGGCTTATTTCCATTTCCATCGAAGATAAAATATTGCTTAAAATATTAGCTAGATTATTGGCAGAAGTAAGGGCATATTGCTGAGAGGCGAGCCCCTCTCTTATGCTTGAATTTGCTAGAAGATCTAAAGATTTATCCATGTTAAATAAAACTTCTGAAACTTCACTGTTAATTTTTTCTGAAATGAGAGGCTGCCTTAAAGAAAGCACGAATAAACTGTCATCGATGTGTTCAAAATAATTTTTAATTTCATTTTGTTTCAACAACATTGCAGCATAATTAATTTGTTTTGGATTATTACGCTTAAGGCTTAACATCAAGGCCTCTTGTTCAAAAGAAAAAAGAAGGAGGTTGTCAAGTACCTGTCGAAGCATTGACGCATCTTCAATTAATTGTTGTTGTCCTCCCTGACCTAAAAACCCAGAAAACATTTCCGAAAGTTCAGACATTTTTTGAGCTGATTTTTTTTGAAACTTCTTGGCTTTGCTTGAAAAACTCTTTTTATCTTTCTCATTCAATGCTTTGTTCTGATTAATCATGTTATCAACAGCATTGCTTTGGTCCGACTTAATTGATTCTTGCTCTTTTTCTGAATCGTAAAAAGGCAATGGCTTTGATAAAGAAGAATTTTGCATTAATAAAGAATCTATGTCTTTGGTAATATCATTAAAAGTACGATTGATTTTCATTTGTGACTCAATACTGTTCTCATTTGTCTCCCTTTCATACGTCGCTGTCTGGCTTTCGCTTAATTGTTTTAATTGTTGTTTTAATTGAATCGCCTTTTGGCGAACATAATAACGCTTTGTTAATTCAAACATCTGTTTTAAACTTCTTTGCTTTGATTTGCTTTCACTTGCCAGCCTATCTATACGCTCAAGAACAGCATTCTTATCAAGCTTATCTGATAAATTCCTTATCTCCTCAATTAATTTTTCATTCTTCTTGAGTTGATCTTCTTGATTATGCAGCCTGCGATTAATTTCCTCTTTTAAAGGATCTTTAAAATCATTGTCAAATTGGTTTAAGGACTGATTTATCTTTTCATTGAATCGTTTAAGTATATCATCCTGTCTTTTTTGTCTATTCAAGAGCTCACTAATACGCTGCTGGTCGGTAAAGGTAAATGTGGCGCTTTGGGACTGGAGCTTTTTGAATGAATCTATATCTGTCTCTTGATCTTGAAATATTAGTCTTGATTCCTTAAATTCATTAATTGCTTCTTCTTGAATTTTAATGTTTTCTTTTATTAAATCTTGCGTTGATTTATTTAAATACCTAAAAGTTCTACTCTTGGATCTATTTGGTGACGGAAAAGGGTTGTTGTCAAAAACCTCAAAAAAAACATCATACGCCATTCCCTCATTCAATTCAAGATTGCCAGGAAAAACATAAGAAAAAGTTAGGTTTTCAATGTTATAATCTCTGATTTCAGTTGTTTTAACAAGATCTTTTCTTCCAGCTGGATAATAATTTATGTGTAATGCTGTAATACCATAATCGTCGCTCATCTGCCCATAAAAATACATAACCTCACTTAACTTTTCCCTTGTTTCTCCCTCAACCTCAATTACAGGAGGTTCATCGTCAATTATTTCTAATGAAAAGTCTAAAGGCTCATAAAAACTTAAAAAATCATTTGATGTAGATATTCTATAATCAAAACTGGAAAAAACATGTCTATTGTAAAAAAAACGACTCCCTTTTTTAACAAAAGACTCCGTTGATTTACCATCAAAGAAAGAAATAGTTTTAGTTGAGGACGCCGACAAATCCCAAGTAACCTTAGTGCCTCTTGGAGCGCTTATATTCCCAAAATTCTCAATTTTTTCCTTTGCCTTATTTGTATATTTTGGGTAGGTTAAAATTAAATTTGCATTGGAAATTAAAGGGGCTTTGATTAGCTTTAGATTATAAACCATTGATTTGACGGGCCCAGAAAAAAGCTGAAATTGCAAATCGGAATCAATAAGCGGGAAATTAAAAGAAAAAGAATTTGGATTAATTTTTTTTAAATAATATTCCTCATCTGCAAAACTAATTTGAACATCAACAGGCATCAAATCTCCAACAATTTCTACATTCAAAGAGTATGTTTCGCCCTCAATGACAGACAGATTGTCCTCGTCAAGTTTAAACACAAACGGAGGTGGTTTGGCATAAACCGTATTGTAATCAACAACACGCCTGAGACTACCTTCCAAAGCGTCTTGCTTTCCAAATAAATAAAACGGAATGAGTATTAATATAGGGGCTAAAGCATATTTAAGGTATTTAATATTGTCCTTAAGATTAATACTTTTTTCAAACAAAAAGGGTCTAAATTCAATCTCTCTCTTTTCAAGGCTAGCTAATAATAAATCCGTTTGCTCCTTAGTCTTAAGTTGAATTGTATTCAAAAGCCTATCGTCAACCTCAGGCAAAGCTTCGCCAATTAGTACTGCTGCATCTTCGTAACTAATGCCTTTAAGAACTTTAAAATATTTTAGGATAGGAGCCAAAATAAATTTGTAAAATAAAAAGCCTTCAAATACTAAGATCAACCAAAAGATTAAAGTTCTTCCAATCTTAGGCAACCAAAAAAGGTGCTCGATAAAAACCCAAAAAAGAATATATATTAAACCGAGGCCGAAAAATAATAAGGCGCCCTTAATTAGGGCGCTGAAATAGAAACGCTTTATAAAACGATCAATCTTTCTATTAATATGGTTCAATACTTATATAATAAGTTAATTATTGCAAATTTACGATAATAATATACACACGGAAAAAGTAATAATCTTAATGAAGACTAAATTTAATTTTGGAGGCTCATTAAAGGGGCATATATTTGTTTTATTATTTTGATAAATGGAAAAACCTATTCGCGTGCGATTTGCACCTAGTCCTACGGGGCCATTACATGTTGGTGGTGTGCGCACTGCACTATTTAACTATTTATTTGCAAAGAAGCATAACGGCTCTATTGTATTAAGGATTGAAGACACAGATAGAGATAGAACAGTTGAGGGGGCAGAACAATACATAATTGATGCGCTAGAATGGTGTGGTATTGGTTTTGACGAGAGCCCAAAAAAAAATGGTAAATATGGGCCGTACAGACAAAGTGAAAGAAAAAACATCTACTTAAAACACATAAACTATCTTTTAGAAAAAGGGTCTGCCTATTATGCGTTTGATACCGCTGAAGACTTGAACAATGAGCGTAAAAATCATGAAGAGAAAGGTAAAACATTTATCTATAACTGGCATAACAGAACTAAAGGGCGTCTAGTAAATTCTCTTGTGTTGTCAAAAGAAGAGGTTAATAAAAAAATATCTTCAGGCGAACCATATGTGATTCGTTTTAAAGGCCCTAGTGAAAAAGAAATCTTATTAAATGATATTGTGCGCGGAGAAATTTCAATCAACTCAAAAACTCTTGATGATAAAATATTATTTAAATCTGATGGAATGCCAACTTATCATTTAGCAAATGTTGTTGATGACCATTTAATGAAAATTTCTCACGTAATAAGGGGCGAAGAGTGGTTGCCGTCTTTAGCACTTCATAACCTTTTGTATTATGCTTTTGGGTGGGAACCCCCTAAATTTGCACATCTTCCATTAATACTCAAGCCAACAGGTAAGGGCAAACTAAGTAAAAGAGACGGCGATAAACTAGGCTTTCCCGTTTTTCCACTTAAATGGATCAATAATGGCAGCCGCTCTACAGGGTTTAAAGAAAGCGGGTATCTGCCTGAAGCTCTAATTAATTTCTTGTCTTTTTTAGGATGGAACCCAGGAACAGAAGAAGAGATTTTTAGTATGGAAAGTTTAATTAATAGTTTCAGCCTCTCAAAAGTAAATAAGGCTGGAGCTCGGTTTGACACTGAAAAAATAAAATGGTTTAACCAACATTATATAAGTAATGAGAAAAACTCGGTTCTTGCAAATTTTCTGGCCTCAAACCATAGCGAACTTAAGTCGACAAACATAGATCGCATAGCCCATGTTGTCGGGCTAATAAAAGACAGAGCTAGCCTTCTTACTGATCTATGGCCATTAAGTTGTTACTTCTTCGTGGCTCCTTTAGAGTACGATAAAAAAGGGGTTAAAAAAGCTTGGAAAGCGGAAAGCGAAAAAATAATGTCTTCATTTTCTGAGATACTAATAGAGTTCGATGATTCAAGCCCTGAGTCCTTAAAAAAAGATTTTGAATGCTGGATAAAAACAAAAAAACTTAGTTTTGGAAGTGTTATCATGCCGCTGCGTCTTGCTATCGTTGGGGCGCTAAAAGGGGCGGATATATTCGATATAATTCATAGTATTGGAAAAAATGAAACTGTTTCTAGGATTAAAAGATTCAAAGACCAAGTTTAAACAAATTAGATCGCATAAATTTAACTACTTTTGCTTGGCAATATATCACATGATTTTTCCTAATGGACAACATTCGTAACTTTTGCATAATAGCGCACATAGACCACGGCAAGAGCACCTTGGCTGATAGGCTTCTTGATTTCACTGGAGCAGTTTCGGATAGAGACAAAAAAGATCAGCTTTTAGACAATATGGACCTTGAAAGAGAGCGTGGAATAACAATCAAATCTCACGCCGTACAAATGGAATATAAGTATAAAGGCAAAAACTACATTCTAAACTTGATAGACACCCCAGGCCATGTGGATTTCAGCTATGAAGTTTCAAGGTCAATAGCCGCATGTGAAGGCGCGCTTCTTGTGGTTGATGCCGCTCAAAGCGTCCAAGCACAAACAATATCCAATTTGTATTTAGCTCTTGAAAATGATTTGGAAATTATCCCAGTATTGAACAAAGTCGACCTGCCCAGCGCTAACCCAGAAGAAGTTATAGATGATATTGTTGATCTTTTAGGCTGTGATCCTTCTGATGTGATTCCGACAAGTGCAAAAACAGGAATTGGTATTGAGGAAATATTAAATGCTATTATAGCTTTGATTCCAGCGCCTAGTGGCGATGCAACACAACCTCTTCAGGCACTTGTTTTTGATTCCGTTTACAATTCATTTCGAGGAGTAGAAACATATTTTAAAGTAATTAATGGGTCTATTAAAAAAAATCAGAAGGTTAAATTCATAGCTACGGGGAAAAGTTATGGTGCAGATGAAATAGGAACATTAAATCTTACCCAAACCCAAAAAAATGAAATTAGTGCTGGGGATGTTGGCTATTTAATTACAGGGATTAAAGACGCGAGAGAGGTAAAAGTTGGGGACACCATAACAGACGCAGAAAACCCAACAACGAATGCAGTTGAAGGTTTTGAAGATGTTAAACCAATGGTCTTTGCTGGCATCTATCCTGTAGATACCGAAGAATATGAAGAACTAAGATCTTCTATGGAAAAGCTACAACTTAATGACGCATCATTGGTGTTTCAAGCTGAAAGCTCTGTAGCATTAGGTTTTGGGTTTAGATGCGGGTTTCTTGGAATGCTTCACTTAGAAATAATTCAAGAAAGACTAGAGCGCGAATTTAATATGACCGTAATTACAACAGTTCCAAACGTGTCCTACAATGCGTTTACAAGAAAAGCGCCCAAAGATCCTATTTTATTAAACAACCCTTCAGATTTGCCCGAGCCGTCAACTATTGATAGAATTGAAGAGCCTTTTATAAAGGCTTCAATCATCACAAAAGCAGACTATGTTGGTAACGTAATGTCTCTATGCATAGAAAAAAGAGGCATAATAACAAACCAAACATACCTTACCACTGAAAGAGTAGAGCTGACTTTTGACATGCCGCTTGCAGAAATAGTATTCGATTTTTATGATCGGCTAAAGACTATTTCTAGAGGTTACGCATCATTCGATTATACCCCTATCGGTATGCGAGTTTCTAAATTAGTTCGCGTTGATATGCTCTTAAACGGACAAACAGTAGATGCGCTTTCAGCTCTAATTCACTTAGACAATGCACAAAAAATTGGTCGTAAGATGTGCTCAAAATTGAAAGAGCTTATTCCAAGGCAACAATTTGATATTCCTATTCAGGCGGCAATTGGAGCAAAGATAATATCTCGCGAAACAGTGAAGGCTGTTAGAAAAGACGTTACCGCGAAATGTTACGGAGGAGACATTTCACGAAAAAGAAAACTTCTTGAGAACCAGAAAAAAGGTAAGAAAAGAATGCGCCAAGTTGGTAGTGTAGAAATCCCCCAAGAGGCGTTTATGGCTGTTTTGAAGCTTAACGATTAAAGCTCTTTTTTATAATTGTTTATAAAACTATATCTTTAATAAAACAAAAGTTAAAAAATTCCCTGTGAAACTTAATCGTATTGGTGTCGGCGTTGCCTTTTCTCCTAACCTAAAAGCTAACATATACGAAGCTGCAAGGCTATCTCTGTTTATGGAAAGCGAACTTATGCTGATTCATGTTGGCGAAGAAGATGCAAAAAAAACTCAGATAATCAGCGGCCACTTAAATGAATTCAAAAAACAAAAACTTTCATACAAGATAATTTTCGTAAACGGTAGGCCGGTCGAAGCCATCTTAAATGCAATACGTGAGAGTAAAATTAACTTAATGGTTTTAGGCGCTCTTAAGCAAGAGTCTTTCTTTAAATATTATCTTGGCTCTATTGCAAGAGAAATAACTAGAAAAGCAAAGTGCTCGGTTCTGTTGTTGATAAACCCTTCTATTAAGCGCATCCCTTGTAAACACATTGTTGTGAATGGCCTAAAAGATCCTAAAACTGAAGAAACCATTAAATCTGCGTTTTTCATTGGCAAGAAACTAAGTGCCTCTAAAATAACAATAGTTGAGGAGGTTGCGCAGGAAGAAATAAGCATCAAAGTAGATGATGATAGGTCTTTAAGAGAATCTACTATAATTAGGGAGCGCCTAAGGTTGAGAGAAAAGCAAAGAGTTAAAAAGCTAATAAAGTCTGTACCGAAAGATCAACTAGAAGGGGTTAACATTAATTCGCAGCCCATATTTGGCCAAAGAGGATATTCTATTGGCCATTACGCTCAAGTTGTTAGAGCAGATCTGTTAGTGATGAACGCTCCTTCAAAGGTGTCATTTTGGGACAAATTATTCCCTAATGATATTGAATATATTTTAGAAGACCTTCCAACTGATGTTTTGATAATTAGATGAAAAAAAGACAAATCATATCTACAGTCCTGAAAAGCATCCCAAGAAATTTATTTTCTGGCCTTGTTGTAAGCTTAATCGCTTTACCGTTGAGCCTGGGTCTAGCAATGGCGTGTGATGCGCCCCCTATTTCAGGAGTCATTGCTTCAATTGCTGGTGGTGCTTTGGTTTCTATTTTTGGAGGCAGCTTTGTTACTATTTCTGGCCCTGGAAAAGGACTTGTAGCGGTTATTTTAATTGCAGTTTCAACGATGGGGCTTAACGCAACTTATGCTGCTATAATCTGTTCGGGAATACTGCTCTTAATTCTAGGCTTTTTAAGGCTTGGGAAGTTGTCGGATTACTTTCCCTCGTCAGCAATTCAGGGAGTGCTAGCGGCTATTGGTTTAATTATACTTGGCAAACAGTTTCATATAATGCTTGCTAATAAAATAGTGAAGGAAAACACTGTTGAGTACTTGATGGCTATTCCAAAAACCGTAATTATAGCCCTAAATTATAGCGATACGGGTTTGAAATATGCTGCATTAGCTGGGGTATTAAGCCTTGCTATAATGGTCTTTTATTCAAAAATTAGAAACAGATATCTTCAGCTGGTTCCAGCTCCAATGTGGGTTGTGATATTATCATTAAGTTATAGCTATTATTATGAATTTGTTCTCGGTTTATCAAATCCTATCTCTAAAAAATACATGATTCCTGAAATACCAAATATTCAAAAAATTATTACTGATTTACCGGTTCCTGACTTTGGCCTCATAGGCTCTTCTGCTTTTTGGATAAACGTAGTTGCTCTTACTTTAATTGCCAGCATAGAGTCACTTTTGAGTATAAAAGCCGTAGACAGATTAGACCCGAAAAAAAGACGGTCTAATGTTAATAAGGACATTAAAGCTCTAGGAATGTCAACCATTGCTAGTGGTTTCCTTGGTGGGCTTAATGTAGTTGCGGTTATTGCTCCTAGTTCGGTAAATATTAGTAATGGCGGTACCAACAGAATCTCTAATTTTTCGCATGCTTTTTTCTTAACTATTTTTATTGTATTATTTAGCACAGAGCTTAAGAGGATCCCGTTGCCAGCACTAATGGCTATATTGGTCTACACAGGATACAAGCTGGCATCGCCTGATGTTATAAGGAGAATGTTTATAATAGGAAAAGAACAGCTAATTATCTTCCTTATAACACTTTTTGTAACACTAAAAGTTGGCCTAATATCGGGAATATTTTCAGGGGTTTTAGCTACTTTTTTAATTCATGTTTTTATAAACAAAAGCTTTCAGTTGTTCTTTAAAAATATTTTGAAGCCTAATGTACTAATGTATAAAGAAAATGACGAAAATTATTTTATTAGCGTTAAGCATTTTTCAAGTTTTCTAAATTTTAGAAATCTTAAAAATAAGCTGGACGCTATCCCAGAAAAAAACTCTGTGGTAATCGACTTTTCTTTATGTGGCTTTGTTGACCATACAGTAATGGAAAATATCAACAGCTACCAAGCTTTGTTTAAAAAAAAGGGGGGTAGTATTGATGTTATTGGTTTTGAGATGCTTGGTTCTGAATCCCAACACCCTTTCGCGCTTAAAAAACTTCTTCCCATCTCTGGTTTCATAAAAAACAATGCCAATAAAAGAAAAAAAGATTTTGAATCATTGGCTAACAAATTAAAAATGGAATATATTTCTCAAAACGACACAAACAATGAACACTTAAGGGGTTTTGACTATTTTATTACTAAAGAAATTGGATATACATACAACAAGATAAGCTCTAAGGACTCTTGTTACAATCTATTTGATATTTCATATTCTGAAGGGGTTGCGATAGCCAAAGAAAACATTCGTTCAACTATGTTATATATTAAAGCTAAGGCTTTTGCTCCTCAATTTACTTTGACCAAAGAGGGTTACTTGGAGCGGCTTTATTCCTTTACTGGTAAAAAAGACATAGACATTCCTGGTTATGAAAACTTCTCTAAAAGGTTCTATTTAAACGGAAAAAATCCTAAAAAAATTCTTAATTTATTTACTGAAGAGATAATCCGTTTCTTTGAAAACAATGATTACTATCATGTTGAATCAAATGGTGAGGCTTTTCTAATATTTAGTAAAGAAAGAATAGCAACAAGCAAAGAAGTAAAAAAACTATTGAATTTTGGCATGTCCTTTTCTGATTTGATTAGTAAAGAATGAATCTATATGCTTTAAATACAGGCAATTTTAAGTTAGATGGCGGAGCAATGTTTGGTGTTGTTCCTAAGTCCATTTGGTCAAAAACAAACCCGGCAGACAACAATAACATGATAAATGTGGTGGCTAGATGCTTGTTGATTGAAGACGAAAAAAAATTAATATTAATTGACTGTGGAATGGGAAACAAGCAGTCGGAAAAGTTTTTCAGCTATTATTATCGCTGGGGCGAGCATGGTATAGACCAAGCGCTATCAAAACATGGTTTTCATAAAGATGATATAACCGATGTGTTTTTGACCCACTTGCACTTTGACCATTGTGGTGGGGGTATAGAATGGAACAAAAACAGAACTGGATACCAAACGACATTTAAAAATGCTCGTTACTGGACCAACAGGCAGCACTGGAACTGGGCTTTTAACCCAAATAAGCGAGAAAAAGCATCATTTTTGAAAGAAAATCTTTCCTTAATTCAATCTTCTGGACAAATGGAAAATATTTTAGTGCCAAAGGGGTATGTTAATAAAAATAATCCTTTAGGGTTTGACATTTTCTTTGTTGATGGTCATACAGAAAAACAAATGCTGCCTATTATAAAGTACAAGGATAAAACAATTTGCTTTATGGCAGATCTCTTGCCAACTGTGGGCCACATAAAACTTCCTTTTATTATGGGATATGATATAAGGCCTTTAACAACTCTAAAAGAAAAAGAAGATCTTCTAAACCTTGCTGCAAATCATAATTATTATTTATTTTTGGAGCACGACCCTTTGCATGAAGTAATTACAGTTAAAAAAACAGACAAAGGGGTAGAGCTTAAAGAAAGCTTATTATTAAATAAAATCACATAAAATTATGAAAAACATAAATTTTAGTCTCATTAAAGGCGTTTGCTTAATTTTCGTGCTAGCACTTTTAAGTGCTTGTAGCTCAACAAAACCCTTAACTTCTCCAGCGATACAAAATATTAACGAGTCGATTAACAAAAGTGCTGCTTTGGGTGCTAGTCTGGAAGAGTCATGGAGCCACCTTGATTTAGTAAACGACACAATTCCAGGGGTAAGTCTAGATAGAGCATATAAAGAAATTGTAAAAGAAGAAAGCAAAACGATTATTGTAGCGGTAATTGATTCAGGGATTGATATAGCGCACGAAGACCTTCAGGAAAACATCTGGATTAATGAAGGCGAAGTACCAAATAACGGAATAGATGATGATAAAAATGGATATATTGACGATGTTAACGGATGGAATTTTTTAGGAGACTCTACAAACGAGCAGTTAGAATACGTGAGGCTGATTGCTAGCGGAGATAAGTCAAATCCTAGATTTAGTGAAGCCCAAGAGCTACACGAAAAAGAAGTTAAAAAATACAGTAGTTCTAAAGACCGATATGAAATCATCAATAATAGAATTAAATCTTCTGACAAGAAAATAAAAGATTTTTTAGGCAAGGAAAAATATGACAAGACAGATGTTTCAAATATTGCCTCTGACGATGAAAACATCTTAAACAGCGTTAACGTCATCAAACAGGCCTACAGCTTCGGCTACAACTCAATCGACGAAATAACTGAAGAGCTTGATGGATATATAAAAAGCCTTAACGACCGATTAAACTACTATCTAAATATTGATTTTAATGGGAGAGCTGTTGTTGGAGATGACCCAAACAACATTAACGATCGTAAATATGGAGACAACAATGTAATGCCAAAAAACGGAAGCAGTCATGGAACTCATGTCTCTGGAATTATTGCTGCTAAAAGAAACAACGGCATAGGCATAAACGGCGCAGCAAATAATGTAAAAATAATGGCAATTAGAAACACCCCTAATGGTGATGAGTACGATAAAGACGTTGCTCTTGGCGTCTACTATGCTGTCGATAATGGCGCTAAGATTATCAACATGAGTTTTGGAAAAAGCTTTTCACCTCACAGCGATTGGGTTAGAGACGCAATTGCTTATGCTGCAGAAAAAGACGTTTTAATTGTTGCGGCGGCTGGCAATAACGCCGAGAACACAGACATAGTACAATATTACCCAAACGATCAGCTTGGTGTTGGCGATGAAGTCTCAGATAATTTTATTAAGGTTGGAGCCTCAACCTATAATTTTGATTCAAACTTAGTTTCAAGTTTTTCCAATTATGGGAAAAGCAGTGTAGATCTATTTGCTCCTGGCTCTAGAATCTACTCAACTTACCCTGAAAATGACTATGAGTATGCTCAAGGAACATCAATGGCGTCTCCGTTGGTGGCTGGCATAGCCGCACTTGTTTGGTCTCAATATCCAAAACTAAGTGCCTCACAACTTAAAAGAGTTTTAATGGCCTCCGGGCTTAAATTTAAAAAGGATATTAGCCTGTCTGACGACTCAAAACTTCCTTTTGATGAGCTCTCAAAATCAGGGCGGCTTGTAAACGCTTACAACGCGTTAATCCTTGCCTCAAAGACCTCAAAATAATAATAAATGAGAAAAGTAATCCTTTTTTTGATTGCTCTTTTCTTCTGCGGAAAAATTTTCGGGCAAAGAGGTAACACAAAATATTGGCAGCAAAAAGCAGATTATAAAATTATTGTTGATGTCGATGCAAAAAAAAACCAATATAGTGGGCTGCAAACTATAAAATATAGAAACAATTCCCCAGACACGCTTAAAAACGCTTATTTCCACTTGTTTTTTAATGCCTTCAGGCCAAATAGCGAAATGGACCTCCATTCGAGAAACATCAAAGACCCTGACAAAAGAGTGGGGAGCAGAATAAATGGCCTCAAAAAAAAAGATCAAGGGTTTTTAAAAATATTAAGCTTAAAACAAGACGGTCATGAACTAAAACATCTAATATCTGGTACAGTCTTAGAGGCAGAACTCAATAACCCTATTAACCCAGGCGATAGTGTCTTATTTGACATTAAATTTCATGGCCAGGTGCCATTAATGGTTAGAAGAGCTGGAAAGAACAGCCCTGAGGGTGTGGAGCTCTCAATGGCCCAATGGTATCCTAAGCTAGCCGAGTATGACTTTGAGGGATGGCATGCAGACCCATATATTGGACGGGAATTTTATGGTGTCTGGGGAGATTTTGATGTTTCTATTACAATTGATAAAAAATACATCGTTGGTGGAACAGGTTATTTAAAACAATCGTCCTCATTAAAAGAAAAAACAAAGCGTCATAAAAAGACATGGCGCTTTGTTGCCCCTAATGTACATGATTTTTCTTGGGCTGCTGATCCTCAATTTATTCACGACAAAAGAACAACAAAAGACGGGGTTGTTATTAATTTCTATTACAAAAAAAATTTGTCAGCAGAACACATAAAGAACTGGCAAAAACTACAGCCTGCCGCTGAAAAATTAATGCATTTTTTCAACGAAAATATCGGCAGTTACCCATATAAACAATATTCTTTTATTCAGGCAGGAGATGGTGGAATGGAATATGGTATGTGCACATTTATTACGGGAAAAAGAACATTCAAAAGCCTCCTTGGGGTTGCTTCTCACGAACTTGCTCATTCTTGGTTCCAATTTATCTTAGCTTCTAACGAAAGTAAACACGAGTGGATGGATGAAGGTTTTGCTGAATATTATGGAACTCTCGCAGAAGCTCATATTACCGATTTGAATGAAGAGAACTATTATAACACATTATACGAAAGATATAAAGAATATGCTATTAGTGGTTACGAGCAACCACAAACAACACACGCAGACCGATTTAAATACAACAGCTCTTATAGTGTTTCTGCTTATGTAAAAGGATATATTTTTTTAAAACAGCTTAATTATATTTTGGGCGAAGAAGCCTTTGATAGAGCAATTAAAAAGTACTTTAGAGATTGGTCGTTCAAGCACCCCTCTCCTAATGATTTTATTAGGGTTGCTGAAAAAATTACTCAGGCTGAGCTTGATTGGTATTTAACAGATTGGACACAAACAACAAACAGCATCGATTATAGCTTGAAGCAAATAGAAAAAAAGGGCGAACAAATTTTTATTAGTATAGAAAGGCTTGGCCTTATGCCAATGCCGCTAGACCTGGAAGTCGTTTTCAAGGACGGAAGTGTGAAAGAATTTCATATTCCTTTACAAATGATGAGAAAAGATCGCCCACTTAAAGAACCCGTAATTAAGTTAAAAGACTGGCCTTGGGCTTCTCCGTCTTTTAAATTTAGTTTTGTCTCAAATAAAGAGATTAATAAGGTTATGATTGATCCTAAAAATAAAATAGCTGACATAAATAGAGAGAACAATTTAATCTTTGTAAAAAAAGATGAATAAACTAAGCTCTCATAGTGAAATGGATGTTCTCTTTAAAAAAGGGAAGCGTATTAGGTGCTTTCCTATTCAATTAATTTATGTTGAATCGTCAAAACTTGTGTGGGGGGTTGCTGTTCGAAAAAAAAACATCAAGCTCGCTGTTAAAAGAAACAAAATAAAAAGAGTTTTGCGAGTTTTAGCTAAAAAACATTTAGTGAGTCATTTCCAAAAAAATTCGATTAATTACACCTTTTTAATTGTTTATTTAGATAAAAACAATATATCTTTTAATGAAATGAATAGTGTTTTTATTGATTTAAAAAAGAGATTGTTAAATTGATTCTGCTATGAAAAATACTTTTTTTACCTCTATTTTGTTGTTGGCTGTTGTAATGTTCATTAGCTCTCTAAAATATGACCTTTTCGAAATAAGCAAGCAGCTGGAAATATATAATACTGTCTTTAAGAACATAAATATTAACTATGTGGACGAAACAGATCCAGCGAAACTTACAAAAATAGGTGTGTCTGAAATTCTTTCAAGTCTTGACCCATATACGGTCTATAGTAGCGAAAATGATGTGGAAAAAGCAAAAATTGACTTAGCAGGAGGAATCTTTTCGCTTGGAGCATCAATTTCATATATCAAGAACAAATTAACTATTCTAAAAATTTACAAAAAAAGTTCTGCTGATCTTTCCGGTTTGAAACCAGGCGATATAATAACAAAAATCAATAATATTTCTGTTGACAATCCCGACTCCATGGTAGATGTTTTGTTGCTCGGTAAAAAGGATGTTATAATTAGTTTTATAAGAAATGGTGTTGAAAATTCTGTTCTTTTAAGAAAAAAAAATAATAAAATTAAATCTGTTCCTATTTATAAAATCCTTAATGATAAGACTGGCTATATAGCCTTAACTAAATTTACAAAAGGTGCTGCTAAAGAAGTTGAAAGTGCCTTAAAGTTTTTAATGGTTGATGAAATCAATGGCCTCATTCTTGATTTAAGAGACAACCCTGGTGGTTTATTAAATGAAGCAGTAGATGTTGTAAATTTATTTGTTGAAAAAGACGAGCTTGTAGTTTACACTAAGTCTAATAATGATAAATATAATCAACAGTTTGTAACTAAAAAACAACCTTTAAACACAGATATTCCGGTGACTGTTCTAATTAATGAACAAAGCGCATCTGCTAGCGAAATTGTTGCTGGTGCTTTACAAGATTTAGATAGAGCGGTAATTATTGGTAAACAAAGTTTTGGAAAAGGTTTAGTTCAAAATATTGTTTCTCTCCCATACGGTGGGCAGATGAAAATTACTGTTTCTAAATATTATACTCCCTCTGGAAGGTGTATACAGTCTTACGATTATGCAAACTCTTTAAAGACTGGAGTAACCAAAAGGTTTGAAGAAACACAAACTTTTACAACAAAAAATGGTAGGGTTGTATATAACAACGCAGGAATTATACCTGACATTAAAGTTGGTGTTAAATCTAAATTTGACATAATAAAAGAAATTAAAAAAGACAATCTCCTTTTTCGTTTTGCTCTAAATTTTTGCAAAACAAATAATGTAACAACAATTAAGGATATAAAAATAAAAAAAGAAACTTTTAATGATTTTATGTCCTTTTATTTTTTAGAAAAAAATGAATTTGAAACAAAAACTGAGAAAACAATTGCTCTTTTAAAAAATACAGCAAAAGATGAAGGCTTATTTTTAATTGATAATGAAATTAAATCTTTAAATAACATTATAAAAAAAGAAAAAAAGGAAGCCTTTGAAAAATTAGAGAAAGAAATAATACAACTTTTAAAAAATAAAATTTTTGAAATTGTTTTTTATAATGAAGATTTTTCTTCTTTTACTCTGAAAAATGACTTTACTATAGAAAAAGCAGTTTCTGTTTTATCCTCATTTAAGGTTTATTATTCCTTTTTAAAATAATTTAATTATATTTTGGTGTGTATAAATTTATATTTCTTTTTTTTCTTTCTCATGTTAGTTTTTCTCAAACTAAATTAAATCATATTGTATATTTTGAAACTGATAAATATGATATTGTAGAAACAGAAAAAAACAGGCTTATTTCTTTTCTAAAAATTTTGGATAAGGATAATATTAAAAAAATATCTATTTATGGTTTTTGTGATGACAGAGGTACAGAAAATTATAACTTTATTTTATCTCAAAAAAGAGCAAATTTTATAAAAAATTATCTTTCATTAAATAATATAAATTCTGAACTAATTACAAGTGTTGATGGAAAAGGAGAAATTTTACTTAAAATTATTAAATCAGAAAATATAGATATTATTCGTGGTTTAAATAGAAAGGTAGAAATTATTATTGAAGAAAGAAAAAAGTCAAATTTTGATGAATTAGGTAGAAAACTCCCACTAACATTAGAAAGCAATTTGATTGTTGGAGATAAAATAATTTTAAAAAATATTTTGTTTAAAACTGGTTATAGTTATGTTCTGAAAGAGTCAATTCCTGTACTAGAAAAAATAGCTGATATTTTACAAGAAAAAAAAGATCTTTATTTTAATATTGAAGGCCATGTTTGTTGTACAACTTTTGAAAAAGACGCTATTGATAGATCTACAGGGAAAAGAAATCTTTCTCTTGCTCGAGCTCGTTATATTTATTTTTATTTAATAAAAAAAGGTATTGATAAAAAAAGAATGAAATACTTAGGTCTAAAACACAAATTTCCTTTAGGAGGTGATACAAAATTTGATAAAAGAGTAGAAATAGAAATAACTAATATTAAAAATTAATTTTTTATCATAGAAATGTGTGGAATTCCGTCTTCTAAATATTCATCTCCGGTAACTAAAAAACCTAATTTTTCATAAAAGCTTATTAAATGTTTTTGAGCTGATATCTTAATTTTTTTTTCATTAAATATTTCTTCAATTTTCTTTATTGAAAAACTCATAATTTGACTACCTACTTTAGACCTTCTTTCTTTCTTTAAAACAACAACCCTTCCAATACTTGAATATTTAAAATAATCATTAGGTTTAAAAATACGTGTGTATGCAATTATTTTATTATTTTTTTTAATAAAAACATGTAATGCAGATTGATCTTTTTTATCTATATCCTGGTAAGCACAATTTTGTTCTACAATAAAAACTTCTGATCGTAGACTAAGAATATTGTATAATTCCTCTTTTGTTAGATCAGAAAATGATTTAATGAATATATTATTCATTTTATTAAAAATTAAGAGATATTTTATCTACTCTTATCTGATGCCTTCCACCTTCGAATTTAGTTTTTAAAAATACATCAACTATTTCTAATATTATTTTTCGGTTAGTAAATCGTGCAGGTATACATAAAATATTTGCATTATTGTGTTGCTTAATTAAA
>Ga0160423_10000032_pt1 | contig 88665 bp, 81 predicted proteins | sample CRUFie14St8metaG_FD_108191 | JGI IMG/M metagenome (GOLD analysis project Ga0160423, IMG submission 108191) | Marine microbial communities from the Costa Rica Dome - CRUD Field 142mm St8 metaG | ecosystem: Environmental > Aquatic > Marine > Oceanic > Photic zone | place: Costa Rica: the Eastern...
GCGATACCTGGGAGTGGGATGAAACTTCTGAAACTCGTAAAGCAATTACAAAATTGCAAATCAATATTGACGAGCGTATCCGTCAGTTAGAAAAAGACGCACCTGATTACGGAGTTGGAAAATAACTCTAATAAATAACCGAGAGGACCAATTAAAACCGCTTTTGGTAAGCTGAATTATGCCGCTAACAAGACTAGATAACCTGATTTCCAGTAAGACAGGTCGTTATCTTTATGTATCCCCTGATGACTTTAATGCTAGTGATGAACTAGACAATAGAGGTAACTCCCCGAACCGTCCATTTAAGACGATTCAGAGAGCATTTCTGGAAGTTGCACGTTATTCTTATTTACCTGGAGTAGATAACGATAGATTCGATGAATTCACCATCATGCTGATGCCTGGTGATCACTACATCGACAACCGTCCTGGTCTTGAAAATACATCTCTAATCGATGTATTTGGGTTTGATCAGACTAATAATGCTTGGGCAGATTCTTCGGTTTTGGATCTGTCCAATTCTAATAATGTCCTATACAGATTTAACGGCACTGATGGCGGTTGTGTCGTTCCTCGTGGATGTTCTCTGGTTGGTTACGATCTTCGTCGTACAATCATTCGTCCTCTATATGTTCCTGATCCCTCTAACAAAGAGCAGAAGAGAACTTCTATCTTTAATGTAACTGGTGGCGCTTACATCTGGCAGTTCACTATCAAAGATGGTGATCTCACAACTAAGTCTCCTCTATATGACTCTACCAATGGTGTTGGTAAAGTATATGCACGTAAGGGAGATGTTTCTACACTAGAAATTCCTGAGTATTCTCACCACAAAATTACTGTGTTTGAGTATGCTCAGCAGAAAGAACTTGACCTCTATTATGAGAAGATTGCTAAGGCATTCTCTCAGTATCAACCTACCATCGATGATCCCGATGAGTTCGGTGCTAAGGTTCAGGAGACCAGAATTGTTGGACCTCTGTCTGACTTGAGAACTATTGAATCTATTCAGGTTGTTGATTCTTCTCCTGTTGGTACAGTTACTGTTAATGTAACCACCAAGATTGCTCACGGATATATCCAAGGACAGTATGTTGCTATTCAGGAGAATGGTCTTGACGATGCATTGAATGGTACGTTTGATGTTGTCTCTATTGATAATAGCAACCGCAGAAGATTTACGTTTGAACTCCCAGGTAGTGTTGCTGGATTAGGTCTACAAAACAACCAGACATATACCACTGCTAATGGTCTATCTACCAATGCATATGTACAGGCAGAAGTTGACTCTGTAGAGTCTGCATCTCCTTATATGTTCAACTTGTCGATTCGTTCGACTTGGGGTATTTGTGGTCTCCATGCTGATGGTAGCAAAGCATCTGGTTTCAAATCGATGGTTTGTGCTCAGTATACTGGTGTTTCGCTACAAAAAGACGATAGAGCATTCATCCGTTACGACAAATTTACTAACACTTGGAACCAAGCATCATCCTCTGATGCATTTGCAACAGTTCCTTATCACACCAAAGGTGATGCATACTGGAAGGATGACTGGAGAAACTTCCACATCCGTGCATCTAACGATTCGTTTGTTCAGTGTGTTTCGATCTTCGCGGTTGGTTTCGCTGATCACTTCCTGATGGAATCTGGTGGTGATATGTCCATCACCAACTCTAACTCCAACTTTGGTAACACCTCGCTCCATGCTATTGGACACAAAGGTTATTCCTTTAACCAAGATAAGGGTGGATATATTAGTGATATTATCCCACCTGAGAAGCTTATTGAGTCTAGTGCTAATGAAGACGAGATTGATTACTACACCTTTGATGTACAAGCATCTCGTGGTACAAACACTAAACTATATTACGCTGGATCTGGTATCACCGATCCTAAGAAGCGTCCTGCTGTTACTCTGGATGGATATAGAATTGGTGCTAAGTCAAACGAAAAGATCTTTGTTGAACTAGATCCATATGATGCAGGTTCTGGTAAGACAACTCCTCCAGACTCTGTATTCAATGCGACTTTGGAACCATCTGGATTCAAGTCTTACACCAGTTCGATGCAGATCCTCAACCCTACGACTGTGGTTGTTGATAACAAGAATCAGGATGCTGCTAATAGAATTGAAGACAACAAAGATCTGATTGCTGAAGAAGCATATGGGTACATCACTGCAAAGTATCCTGCACTTCTCACTAAGAATATTACCATTGGTAAGTGTAAGAGAGACATTGGATATCTGCTAGATGCAGTTATCGCTGACTTAAGACTTGGTGGTAACATTAACACTGTTCAGGCAGCAGAAGCTTATTTCAACTCTGGAACACTTAACTATATTGATGGTGAATTATTTGAAACCATTGAAGGTTTTGAATATGCTCGTGACCTAGCAATCGCAGCAATGCGTAACTGGGATTTCTTACAGACGGGTTGTACAATTACTAATGGATCTCCTTTTGTTACTGTAACCACGACAGAGGGTCTGTCGATTGGTATGAAAGTTGAGGAGTACACAGTTGTAAATGCTAACAACACCACAGTTGATGCATCTTCTCTGATTACAACTAACATTCCATCTAACACATATATCAAGAACATCGTAAACGCAACTACGATTGAACTTGGTGGTGTTGTTGCTAATGCTAGAAGTTACTTCAGCACTGGTGTTTCTCAGAATGCAACTGGTACAACTAGTGCTGGTAAACTACTCTTCAAACTAGAAGATACTAACGGTGATCGTAAGGGTATCTGGTCTGGTCTAGAGGGAACTGTTGACGCATCTATCACCCAAGATACTGTATATCCTGAGTGCTCTGGAACTGCTAATGCAATTAGCACATTCTTTAGTAACATTAAGACTATCATCAACAACGGTATTAATCCTGTTGCTGATCGTTATGCTGATGCACATGATCTGTTGCTTGCTAACAAGAACTGGATTGCTGATGTAGCAGTCAAGGACATGCAGATTCAGTATCCTACATTCCAAGTTCCTGGTGGTGCTGTTAATTGTTTCGATGACGTTGTAGATGTTATTGAAGCAATCGCATATAACGTTAAGTATGGTTCAAACAACAAAGTATACGATGCTGCTAACTTCTATGTTGTAGGTGCTCACGTTGCTGGCGAAGAAGAGCAGTCTGTATATGTCTTCGATATTGCTAAGGAAGCGGCAGAGAAAGTAATCCAAAACGTTACTTACACTCCTCGTCCTGGTGTAACCACAACTTACTCTCAGATCAAGGATCTAACTATCACTGTTGATCCTGCTCCTGTTGGTGGTAACTATTGTGCTGATGTTATCTCTGCACAGAATACTCTGTTTGATATCATCGAAGCAGGTATTGATAACGCTGGTACTGTTAACAACGCAAATGCTGGTGTATTTGCTGCTCTAACTAAGACTTCTCCACAGCAGACTATTGTTCCTAGACTGAATCCAACAGTTGATAGTTCTCAGTTTGCTAATCGTGCAACGTTGTTCACGATCAATGCTGGTGGAACTAACCCACATAAGTTTGAAACTGGAACACCAGTTCGCTTGGTTGCTAGAGCAAAAGCAGGTACAACTCCTGATGAGAGAGATGTCCGTCTACCAATTGGATTCCAACCTAACAGAGTTTACTATGTAATTGCTCCTGGTAGAAATACACAACCATTTAACTATAACCAAGCAAGCGTCTACAACGGCATCTTTGATGGTGGCGATCAGACTAAACTGATGCTTGCTAACACAAGAGAGAATGCTGCTGCAGGTATCTACATCTACTCACCTGAAACTGAGTCGATTGATGATGACGTTGAAATCCTAGTACAGCAGTATGTTCTCGATGAAAGCTTCGATCTTCATGAGTATCGCGTAACCTTTGATGGTAGCAGCGGTACAGTAATGAAGACTGATGTTGCACACATATTCGATAAACCAACAACTGGACTAGGTGCTACGTATCTACAGAAAGTATTCTTCAGAGCAGAAGGTTCTGATGGTCAGGTGGGTACACTTCCTACACTATCTGGTGTTGGTGGTCAGCAGATCTCTGGAACCCAAGAGTTCTATGTACGTTACATCAGTGACGATACTTTTAAGATCTTTAATACTGCACAGGAAGCAATTGCTGGATCTCCTGAAGTAACACTAGTCAACAGCACAACTCAGTTCTGGTATGTTTTCGCTAACAAGCGTGTATCTCCACTGAAGTTTGATGCTACGTTTGTTGATACTAGTGCATCTAGAGTCCCTGCTATTCCTGATGGTCTGTGGTATTTGCAGACTAAAGATGAGTCTACTAGCGACGATAACATCTTCTCTAGATTTGCACAGACTGACTATGATGCTGCATCTGGTCAGACACAGACAACAGACTCTAACTATAGAAGACTGATTGATAAGCGTGAGAAAGAGGATAGAATCTATCGTCTGCGCTATGTACAACCTAAGGAATTCCCTGGTGCTGTAAGAAAACCAAACAACGGATTTGTTCTTAAGATTCGTACTGACGAGAAGAGAAATCTTCTACCTCAGAACATCGTCTTGGAACCTGTTGGTGGTGCTCCTGCTAAGGCAGAATTCCGTAACCCATACACACAGAACAACGCAACTGAAGTTCTGGGTATGAATCAAACTGCATTTAATACTGCAGTACAGGCTGGTACAATCGATCCTGACTTTGTATATGATCCTGATAACAAACCAGTAATTGTTAATACTAGTAACTATCTACGTTTCAGTATTCGTTCTGCTAGAGAGAAGACTGTTGGTTCACAGCAACTTCTAGAAGTAACTGCATTCAACCATTCTGTTGATGATACAAATGCTCCTTCCCTGAAGAATACTATCTTCCATACGGTTAAGATCAACTCTCCTCAGGCAGGTTCATTTACTGCTAGCAAGACAAGTTCTACACCAACCAATAGAATTGAGTGGACTGGAAACTCTAGTGGTTTCGCTTACATCCACGCATACTTTGCTGTTGGAACTGAACACTATCTCATCCTGAAAGATGTAAGTGCTCGTCCTAACTTCAGTGCTCTAGTTAACACTAGGTTTACTCAAGGTGCAGTGTATGCTGACCTACAGGAAGATACAAATGGTGGTAGAGATCTTAAGGATAACTATCAGTATGTTGTACAAGGTGCTAACCTCTTCACCCTGACTCCTGGTGATACTCTAGATGACTCGGTTGGTAACACATACAAGATCATCTCTGTAGACGATGTTCCTGATATCGATGATACCTTCTATATCTTTGATTCGGAAGAGATTCAAGAGCGTGTTTCTGGTCAGCAAGATGGTATTTACTATCTAACTGCTGTACGTGGTAACATCACACCTCTACCTCGTGGTGCTGGTGTTGGTAACAACTTCCAGAACTTTAAGTTCTCTCAACCTATCTCCTCACTGTATCCTCTAGACTACAAGAACGATCCAACATGGTATCAGGTTGTAGATAACAATGGTACTAAGGATACTCTGATTACTGATCCTCAGGCAACTAATTCGTTCGCTGATAACTACACCCACGGTCTAGTTTACGTCAACGATTATAAGCGTTCGATGACGAAGGAAGCAGTCAAGGATCTAACCGAGAGTGCATACTTTGAAGACTACACCTACACTGGAACTAACGAACTTAAGGCATCTACAGGTAATGCAACCTCTGGATCTGAGCAGAGAAAGATTCCTATCGCAGGTGATGCTACATCCATCCACGATCAGAAGGTTTATGTTGAACTACGTAGACCATCTATCGCAAGATCTGGTAACCACACATTTGAATACCTAGGATTTGGTCCTGGTAACTACTCCACTGGTCTACCTGCACGTCAGGAAGTTATTCTAACTGACTTCCAAGACTACTACGCACAGGCGAAGCGTCAAGACGGCGGTATTGTCTTCTACACGGGTCTAAACTCTAACGGTGACCTCTATATTGGTAACCGTAAGATTGACGCTATTACAGGCGAAGAGGAGTTCCTTGAGAGAGCAGTTCTAGCAGCATCTGAGGATGATACTGACGAGATCACATCTCTGGTCACATCTTTCGATACCCCTGTTACATTCAAGGATAAGATTACAGTTGAAGGTGTTGGATTCTTTAACAATAGAGTCATCATCAACACTCAACCACCTAACGAAAGTCCTGCTCTGACTATTCAGTCAAACCCAAGGAATGATGGTGGTGCAGAAGACCTCACCATGACTAGAGGTAATTTCGCTGATAGAAATGACGGCGACATTACCATTGATCGCAACAGAATTTCCGCTGCACTTTATCACGTAAAAGGTCGCGGTACTGCTGCATTCCCTGGACAAGAATATAGTCTACGTACTAACTTCTCCTACAGTGAGAATGTTCCAGCGAATAGAACTCCTGATCAAAGAGCAACGTTCAGTAATGATCAGTTTGTAAGATATTACAACTCTACTGATGTTGCTGCTAACCCACAAGCGGGTGATATTCTACTCAAAGGTAACTCTGTTGAGAGAAGTGGTTCTCTTGGTTGGGTATATGCTAACTACTACGTTAACATTCCCGAGACCAGCATCCTTGATCTGGTAACTAATGGTAGTAGCACTGTTAGAATCAACTGGACTGGTGCTCTAACTAACACAAGCACAGGTATTGAGCTTAGCGTTGGTAAGACAATCAGAATCCAAGGATTCAGCAACTCTCTACTTAATGGTAAGTGGATCATCAGTAGAGCAGATCAGACTGGTGCTAACAATGACTTCATTGAATTCATTTGCGCTAACTCTATTACTGCTGCAACTTACAACTGGACTCCTGCTGCAGAACCAACTGCAGTTCTTCAGAGATCTGATGAAAACTTCAAAGAGTCTGGTGTTATTGGTGCAGAAGCACTTAGAACAAATACAGATACTTATGGTCAGTTCAAACTAGGTATCAATACACTTGCTCGTACTGCACACGCTGCACATGAGTATGGATTCCTAACTTACACTGCATCTGGTATTACGTATGATCAGCAAGAACCAAGAGCAAACTTGGATGTTGTTGGTAACGCATTCATCAGTGGTAAGGCAATCAATGATTACCTAAACAATGCAACCACAAGTAAGACTGAGACTAACCTAGACGAAGCATTCTTGGTCGGTGGATCTTCTGATTCTCCACAATCTAATGCACTGTTCAGAGTTTCTACTGAAGAGACTAGAGTTGGTATTAACGTCAGCAGAACTCAGTTGACTGATACTCTGACTGTTCAGGGTACAGTTAGAATGCTTGGATCTGGTGCTAACCTGGACATCGATGGCGATCTTAATATTGATGGTGGTGATCTTACTACAAATGCAGGTACATTCAACTTACTACAGTCGAATGCACTAACAGTCAATGCATTTGGTCAGGCAACTACATTGAACATCGCTGATCTTGCTGTTAACGCACAAGACATCAACATTGGAACCAATGTTACTGCTGCTAGCACATTTGAAGTTCACACTAGCTCTACTAACTCTACAGTTAGTATCGGAACTGTTGCTGATAGTCCTACAAATAGATCTGTAATCACGATTGGTGGTGCATTTAGCAACACTGCTAACTCCACACTCACCGTCAAGAATGCTCAGACTATCCTAGATGGTGATTTAGATGTAAACGGCGGAGACATTCAGTCTAATGCTCAGACAATCAATCTCCTTACTAGAGGTGGTGCTGGTACTACAGTTAACTTTGCTACTAGAGCATCCCAGTTCGCTATTGGTGGTGTTGCTGGTACAACAACTGTTAGAAACTCCCTCAAGGTCATGGGCGATACCGACATGTTCGGTGATGTTACCATGCATGGTGGATCTAACAGCGGTACAGTTACTGTTAATAGAGCAAAACTGAACACAGCGAAGGTTGCTCATCCTAAGGGTTCTCTCGCTAACCTCAACGTTGACTTCTTCGAGTACATCGATGATATTGATGGTATTGAGATCATCAGCGCACTTAACACTGTAAATGGTGTATTCTCTGTTGCTGATAACTACTTCCTCGATGGTAACACTGTAAGATTTACAGATACCACTGGATTATCTAACAACATCAATACCACAACCACGTACTTTATTGTTAATAGCAATACTGCTGCTGGTACATTCCAGATTGCTGCTACTGAAGGTGGTACACCAATCGTTGTTTCTGGTACTCCTGGAACTGCAACTGGTATTACACTACAGAACACTCTGGTTGATACTGGATCTGGTATTACATCATGGACTTCAAACCCAGTTGATGCTGAGTATGAATTCTTACCTGTTAATAACGTTGAGGGTATCGAGATCGGTGACGTTCTCCTTATTAATACTGAACTTGTTCAGGTTGTTTCTCCTGGTGCTGATGCTACAACTAGACTCGTCAAAGTTTCTAGAGGTTATGATTGTACAACCGTACAGCAACATAACGACAACAGCGTTATCGTCAAACTAGGTAAGTCTGCAGGTGCAACTTATCTGGTTGGTAGAGTACCACAGAACCCAGCAACTATTGCAGTTCAACAGGTTACTGACGTAACTGATGTTATTGAAGTCAACCTTAATGAACTAGAAGATGGTGATGCATTCACATTTGGTAATGTTGGTAGTATCGTCGGTGTAAGTGCTAATACAACATATTATGTTGTTAATGCTGTTGATGATATTCCTAACAACAGAACTAGATTCAATGTTTCTCTTGACCCAGGTGGTAAAGCAGAAGCAATTGCTGGTAGTGCTGGTAGTGCAACTATTTCCTTCAGTGATACTCTTGTCGCACTTGCTGAATTTGGTGGATCGTTCAAGGTTAATGACTATCTAAGAATTAGTGGTGGTTCTTCTTGCCCATCTGGTGAATTTGTCCAGATCACTGCAGTTAACGATACTAACGCTGAGAAGTTTACTGTTAATAACGGTAACAACCAAGATAGATTCGTTATTGATTCTGTCTTTGGTGGTGTTGAGTCTACGATCCTATCTGATCAAGACTTTACAATCAATCTTACTTCTGATGCTGCTACAAATCCAACTGATAACCAGTTCAAGATTGTTAATGGTCAACCTATTGCTAACACAAGACTCACGGTTAATAGTGACGGTGAACTGAATGTTGTTGGTAATGGTACTGAGACCAATCCAAAAGCAAGAATTGATAAAGATGGTAACCAGTGGCTATCTGGTAATCTAAGAATTACTCTAGGAGTTGATAACGTTCCATCTGTAGATGATTTAGAACAGGCATTCTATGTTAATGGAACAACTGGTGATACTGAAATTGCTGGTTCTCTGTCTATCGATGATGACTTTAATGTATACAGTGGAACAACTGGTGTTCAGTTTGGTTCTGCTTCTACTTCTAAGTTCCAAGTTGATGCAGGATCTGGTGATACAAGAATCGGTGTTGCTGGATCTGCACTAGGTGATGGTGATCTAACCGTCAATGGTGGTCATGTTAACATCGTCAGTACATCTACTACAACACCAAATAGTACAGATTATGCACTGAACATTACTAACCTTGGTCAGAGCGCAGACAGACAATTTAGAATTCGTCAAGATGCTGCTATTGATGCATTTGGTAACACTAACTTCTTCAATAGAAACGGTGGACGCAGATGGGATTTCGTCAACTCTGATCAAACGTTAAATAGTGGTAGAAACTACATTGTTGCTGTATCTGCAACAACTGTTCTAACCCTACCAAGTGATGCTGAAACAGGTGATATGATCAAGTTTGTAGAAGTATCTGGAGCACTGTCCTATGCTACTTCTCTGATCATTCGTGCTCCTCAGAGTGTGGCTATCCAAGGAGATTCTGCTGGTACTAACGCTGGTGGTCTTGCTTCTGCATATTCTGGTGGTGAACTAATCATTCAGACTAGAAATGCTGGATTTGGATTAGTTTACATGGGACCAAACGACGGTGGTGGTGCTGTAATTCCTCCCGCATATCGCGGTTGGTGGTTAACGGAGATCTAATTTAAATGGCTGCTAATTACGAAACACAGAAAAAGATGCGTGCCGCTCAGGTCGGCACCATCATGCCTTGGGTTGGAGATTCTGGCAGTAAACCAGATGGTTGGTTAGAGTGTAACGGGCAAACGTTGGAAGCAGTTGATTATCCAATCCTTGCTTCCGTTCTTGGTAATACATATGGTCCACAAAATGGACTGAATTCTAGAACATATGGTAACTATTTGCTTGGTGACCAGTTTAGATTACCACAATTAAATGGTAGAGTTCTGACTGACTATGAACCATCTAATATTAATGTTCCAGCTCTACAGATGGGACAGACATATGCTAGTGGTGCAGTTGGTGGTATTGTTATTATTGAAGGTGAGAATGAAATTGGTCGTACATCACAGACTATTAATATAACTAGTGGTACATCAAATCTTGTTCTTGGAACTGGTGTAACTGGATCAGGTCTGCAACTAACCATGGACTGTGATGTTAATGGTCGTGTCGCTGTTTCTAATATTACTGCTAAGGGTAGTGGATTTGCTACAGGAAATAAATTAACAATTCCTGGAAGTGTATTTGGTGGTCAAGATCAGGTTGTTCTTGAGATTGCATGGGTTCTGCCTTCTGTTGCTGATGTTATTACACCATCAGGAGCAGGAACTGTACAACTAATGAGTGGTGATGGATCTGCAGTCACTCCACCAACAGCATTGAATGCTACTGCTGATCTAAATTTTGTTGTTACTGACTCTCAGAACATGACGGGTCAGATTAGATCATTTAGTATCAACCCTCCTGCATATTTTAAGAGTTACTATACTATTCCTAGAAAGTTAAGTAAGGACCACATGCCCCCACACAGGCACTCATCACCAGCTGGTATTGGTGGTTATAGTCGTGCTGATGCTGACGCTGGATTTGTTGAAGGATTCCAATGTCCTGCTAACATTGCTGGAGTTGAGGGTAACCAAAAACAAAGAGCTTTGGGTCCTGGTAATGGTGGTGATATTGATAGTGTTGACCCTGGTATTCTATTCGTCACATACTTTGAGGAAGGAACTACCATTAAAACTACATTTGAACCAGTAAAGAATAATATTGCTTCGGTTGGTACACATATTCCACAACCTTGCTGGACTGGTCCTATTCCCAGAGCATTGAATGGTACATTCCCTAATGAATGTAACTATCGTGAATCTTCTCAGGCAGGATTCATGACTAATAAGAAAAACTGGTATGGTAATCAAACTGCTGATCAAATCAATCAGGCAAGCGGTACATCACTAACATATCCAACTACATTGAACCACAATAAAGAGAATATGACTGGTAGTGGTAATTCTATTAACTCACATAACCACTATTCTTTTGAACTTATTATGAATGCTGGTTTTGTTAGACCGCCTACGATTGTTCCTGTTGATGATATTCAAGTTCAGAGTAATTTGACTGGACAAGCAACTAATGTTGGTGTGCAGAATATCCCATCAGCACTAAATATTAACGTGGATATCAAAACTCCCGCGTTATCTATGATGTACCTAATTAGAGCATACTGATGAAGTTTTTAACACGAGAAAGATCAAAATTAGGATCTGCTCCTGGTACTATTATTCAGTGGGCTCTATCAATTACCGATGGTGATCCTGATGGATCAACAAACGTAACTAATCTGCCTGCAGGATATCTAAAATGTGATGGAGCAATCTATTCAGAGAGACAGTACCCTGAACTAGCACGTATTCTTGGTGTTGGTGAGGCAAGTATCTATAAGAAGGCAGATACAACATTACTAGATGATCAATTTCAAGTTCCCGATATGGGATCTAAGCATATTGAAGCATCTGTTAATGCAAACATTGGTACATATAGAAATCTTGAAAAGGTCACCGCTAATGCTACTATCACTAAAGCAGGTGTTGGTGTAGAGATTTCATCTAACGTAGGCAACAGTGCTACTGTTGGATTTAATGGTGTGTTTACCGTACCATCTCAAAGTTTCAATCTAAATGGTAATGTAGGGTGGACCGTACCAACTAACACAGAGGAAGAACAGGTTGGTGCTAGAGCAATTGGTCCTCACATGCACTACTCGTCCACTGGTCGTATAACTGTTAAGGAAGATCCTGGTCAACCTGCAGGTTCATATGGTAATACATCTAGACCATATTATCAGAGACCTGCTGACGTTATCACTGCTACCCCTGATTGTCCTGACGTTGGTGCTTCTTATGCCCAGCAAGTTATCGGTATTGGTGAACCAAATAACTGTAACAATACATGTGCTAACTTTGGTTCTCACTTCATTGGTACAATTGATAACGTTCCATCAAACTGGCCACAAACAAAAACACTTAATACCATCACCGCTAACAGTTGGCCAAATACCTCGAATGTTGTTATCGGTAATTATAGACCATATGATTGTCTCGCTGAAGCAGGTGACTTTGCATATCCACTCTGTAGAAATACAGAAGAACCAGTAGAATCTCCTCCTGGTACTGATACAACAAACCTAACCATTCACTCTCATAGAATTGAGAAAGAGATTGGTGATACTAATTTTACTGCTACAACTAATGTAGAGACTATTAGACCAGATGGTTTACAAGCATCTGTAAATATCAGAACTTCCACTGATACTAAGTTCGATGATATTGTATCCCCTTACATTGTTATGGAATTCCTAATTAAGTATTAAAAATGGTAGTAAGATTAGAACACAAATATAATCACCATTACAGTGATATGACTGACGATAGTGGAATACCTATCGGAACTATCATGTGTGTCTTCGTAGATACTAATGGTAATGGTGCTAGTGCAGTCGCTAACAACTATCCTGGATGGTTGTATTGTGATGGAGCACAACACAGTGTTAATAACTATCCATTGTTATATGATGTACTTGGTGATACTTATGGTGGTACTGATCCATCTACAGTAACACTATCTGATTGGGGTAATTCTGCTGGTACAGTACAAAATGCTGTATTTAATGTACCTGATCTTAGAATGAAAAGGATTGTTGGTCCTGGTGGTGTGGACGGTTCTGGATCTATCACGCCTGATGATGCACAGATGAATGTTGGTGATGTTGGTGGTGAGTGGTATATCTCTAGAGCTAGACAAAACGAAGAGTATGGTGTAGGATCTGTAAGGGTTGTAGGATACAATCAGTGTATTGGATTTATTTCAGGTACACTGGGAGGAACTGCAGAAATCACTATTGGTCCTCTACAATCAAGAGTATTGAATGGTCCACCACCACACAGTCATGTTCTTCTAACTTCTGAAAGTGATCAACGTAACGCTGGTGATAATGGTACTCCTGCTGATGGCGAGAGATCACCAAACTATATTACTAACAGAGCACCAGTTGATCAATGGGATCCTACACAAGGAACTCAGGCAGAACATAGTCATTGGTTAGCAGAATATTCTCCTGTGAGAACAGGAACTAATGCACAATTCTCTTATTGTAAATCAGAACCATATTATTCTGCAGCACAAGCAGATGCATATGGTGGTGGTGATAATCCTTTTGGTAAAAACAAAGTTAATGAAGGGGCTACAAACCAAAAGGGTCAGTCTGTTAATTTCTTCCAATCTCAAGCACTAACAGGTGCTAATGGAGTTACACCAGCGCAAGCAGGTATTACTCTCAACGAAGGTACAATTACAATGACTCCTGGTGAACAACTTAGTGTTGTTGCTGGTGTTATTCCACAAACTGCAGTACCACTTGTGCTAAAATACTTTAGGGTAAAATATTTAATTAAAGCTTGGTAATATTATGGCGATAACCACACCTGGATCATCTAATTTTAATGAGATGGTCTCACCTATCATCCCAGTACAGATGATGGGTGGAAAAGGTCATTATGAAGACTTCGTTGCTGTCTATGAAAATTTCATGCCGTCTGCGGTATGTAATGATATCATCGCTTTTTATAATGAATGGAAAGAACAAGCAGTAAAACAGCACATGGAAAATGATCTTCGCACTCGTGAAGCATTTGATAATTTTGAAGAATCCATGTCTGGATCACATCAGTTTGCTCAAGGTGAATTGGGTAGACGTGATTACTCTATCATGCTTGAAACTCTCAATTCACCATTGAGTGCTAGAATCAATCAGTATTTACAGTCAGCAGTAAATGATTATTGTGCTCAGTATAATGCACTTGGTGGAACTCCATTGACCTCATGGAATATTAAATTCCAAGAAACTCCTGCAGGTGGTGGTTATCATGTTTATCACTATGAGCGTGGTTCTTGGAGTGAAACTGCTAGAGAACTCGTTTGGATGATCTATCTTAACGAAGAGTTTGAAGGTGGTGAAACTGAGTTTTTATATCAAAAGCGTAGAATTAAACCAAGTACAGGCACAGTAGTTATTTGGCCTTCTGGGTTTACGCACACACATAAAGGCAACTTAGTCCTTGACGGTACTAAATATGTTGTAACTGGATGGTACTATAAGCAACCTGTATAATATGGCGACTCCTAATCTCACAAACAAAACAATCTCGGTCAGTGGGTTGAATAAGACCATCACTCGTGGTGGTTATTCTAGAACTTTCACAGATAAAGACTGGGCTACCTACGTAGATCCTATCATCTACCCATTATGGGATAGTGATAAAGATATTTTGATATCATTCCACTATGCAGATTCTCCAGTTGAAACCTGGAAATGTGAAAAGAAAAAGTATGTTCGTAATCATACGACAGGAGAATACTTTTGGAAACCTTATATCTTTACTGAAGTAGAGATTGATGTAGTTCAGAAGTTTGTTGCTGATCTGGATGAGGCATTTGATGCACTGCTATCGGTTGAGTTTGAGCACCAAAGTGTTAGACTCAAGAAAGCAGTTGAGGCAACTAAAGGTTTGTCTCTATCAAGAATTAAGGGATGGAGAGATTTCTTCCTACATTCTAGTGACTGGACAATGCTACTAGATGCACCAGTTACTGATGCTGAGAGAGAAGATTGGAAAAAATATAGACAACTATGTCGTGAACTACCCGATCAGTTTGAGTCTGGTACACAGGTTCTATCTGAAATCAAGATTCCCATCGATCCTATTGTTTACAAAAAGAACTACGCACCTTATAATGAAGGTTCAACCTATCTTGGAAGTGATGATCAATGGGTTACATTCCCAGGCAAGGATGTTCCTGGTGGTCAATTAGAAGAAGCAATGAAGAGATATATTGATCTCGCGTTGCAACTCTCTAGACCTGCACCACTGTTTAACGTACCTAGCGTATCTCATATTGTTGATCCTGTTGAGGGTCTACTCAAGCAGATTGAAAGAGAGAAAGAACTACTAGAGCAAGCAAAAGCGCAAGCAGCATCTGAAAGTGAATAATGATTCGACAACATACATGGTTAGATCCAGTAGTTTGTAAAAGTCTTAACGACATTTACGACTTCGGTGAATTTGAAGATGGTAAAGCATCTGGTACTGATAATAGAAGTATCAAAAGAAACAGAGAACTAGTTGATAAGGGTGGTGGTGCAACTACACTATTCATGGATGAATTCCGTGAAAATGTGTGGTGTACTGCTCTAACAATTAGACATCACACTGCGCCAATGTTCATTGAATATGATGCAGTCAAGGATGATAATGGACACTATGATTTCCATTGTGATAATGCTATCATGAATGGTTTGCGTAGTGATCTGGTCCTTCTTACTGCTATCAATGATCATACTGAGTATGAAGGTGGTGATCTAACAATTAGAATTGGTAACGTTGATATAACACTGCGACTATCAATGGGTCAAAGTGTTGTATTTGATCCTAATTTGTGGCACACAGTATCACCAGTCACCAAAGGTAAACGCAGAATGTCTGTTATTTGGGCAGAATCATTGATTCAAGATTCATGGGCAAGAGAATTGTTCTATGATTATCTTGATATTTCTGCACGGTGTGTAAATAGTATTGATGAAAATGCGTGGTATGAGCAAGGAAACGAAATGGATCCTGCTACATACCTTGGATCATTTAGACAAAAACTACTACGTCAGTATTCAAACCCCAAAGATTCATGAATAATTTCCTAACACTTCAAGAATTGATCTCAGAGGCAGCAAAGTCTCTAGGCAAACCAATGCTATATTGGTCTGCATCTAAGATTAGGGATCTAGAGGCAAAAGGTGAGGTTGATAAGCTCAACACAATCTATGCATTTTACAAAGAACTGATGCCTGATGATTTGTATGCAGAGTTCTTTAATTCATCTTATGGTGGTGTAACTTATATTGATAAGTATTCAGCACAAGATTTCGCTGAAGATTATTTCCCACGTCCTGGACTGTGCCCTGATGCTGATCACTATGTCTATGCATGTGTGTTCTTACCTAATGGTGCTATTGAATGGGAAAATACTGATCCTCCGACAGGTGCTGGGGGCGAATCTGAGTAACTAGGAAAGAATCTCCTGGTTCATGATAACCATTAAATTGAACAGCAGTCTCTACACCTTCTAGATAGGCGGTGAAGTGTCCGTGGGGTTCTCGAAACTCCAATTCAGTATCCTTGATTGGATACAGAAACACTTCACCGTCTTTAATTTTATATGGTAGATTATATTCTACACATGCTGGTTCAAATGGACGACTATTCCACAGGTTATACATCAGTGTAACTCTCTTATCTCCTACAGGTATATGTCCCATGTTTGCGACAACTCCATGGAAATAAGGTAATCCCCAACAAATATGTTTTCCCATTTTTGGATAACTCCAAAAAGTCCAGTCATCATTTCCTGTGATGTAGACATTATCATTCTTTAACCAGTCATGGTGTTGATCACACACAACAGTTGGTTGTCCACCATCACATAGATAAGTTACACTACAGAATGGTGCAGCAATATACTCACCAGTCTGCCTAAATCTATCAACATCACCATCTACGTGGAAATACCAGTGTGTTTTATTTGTGTCGTGTGATCTAATCCACCACTCAGCACCAATGTATCCATCTAATTGATGCTGTTCGGCAGATTTAAATATATAATTTTCAATGATGTTTGATGGTGGTTTACTTAAGTCGTACCACCAAGTTAACTTTTCTTCTGGATCATGTGCTAAAATATTATTAGCTTCTACTCTTAGATCCAGAGCGCTCTCTTCAGTGAGATAATTATGGTAAGATTCAATACTCATGACTAATCAGATTCATCCACTTTTCCCTACAGCTATTTACCAGTGTAAGTTAAAGGGACATGAAGAATGGAAGGAATTGTTGTTATCAAAGACAGAGCACCAGTTCGATCCTAATACTAAGACAGAAGGTGCTACTGGGTATCATCTAACAGGTGAAGCAAGAGGCAAAGGTCTCATGCATAAGGATGAAGACTATTTGATGTTCTTCACCGAGATTGCGGACAACATCCGTGGTTGTCTTGATGGTGCTGGAGTCAACACCGACATGCATGAACTACATTTCATGAAGTCTTGGTATACTATTAAAGAGTATAGCGACTCAATGGGAGAACACTTCCATGCATGTGCCGATTTATCATTTGTCTACTATGTTGATCTACCAGTACCGTCAGGTATTATATTTTCAGTGGATCACAGTCCTAATGAGTATTTTGGTGGAATCTATGATCCCAAGACAACAGGTAGATCACACATACACACAGAGAACTTCATCAACTCTAGGAGTAATTTCATTCCAGTTGAAGAGGGTGATCTGCTAGTATTCCCAGGAGATTTACCACACACTATACCCAAAGAATCTGATGATAAGGGTATACACATCAGAAGTATTGCAGGAGATGTAAAGATCTCACTCAAAAAAGAGTACATTGATCTAGAGACAGGACTTATTCACCCATCACACTGGAGGACATTTTGAGCATCGAAGCAGTATATAGTTTTAGATGTAAGATTGCTAAGTTCATTACACATGAATTTGATGTAGTGAAAGTCTTACAAGCAATATATTATGACTCTAATTGGGATAGAGATATTGAGAATCGTACCATGCAAGGTGGTTATCAGATTCGTAATGCACATCTCACAGAAGTTTGTAATAATGAGATGGCTAAGTTTATGAATGAAGTTGTTACTGGAGCAGTATCACAATACCTTGCTAGTGAGTACGCCATAGGAGGCGTCTCAAAGGAAGTGGAACTGCCCCCGATTGCAATTGACCTCGTATCATATTGGATCAATGTTATGCCGCCTGGAGCATGGCACACACTACATTCACACCCTAATGCAAACTTATCTGGTGTCTTTTACTTACAAGCACCTGAAGGATGTGGTGATTTGTTTATTCCATCACCATATGTAAACGGTATTGAAACTATAATTCAGACCATACCTGAGTATCTTTTCAAACCAAATGTTAGAGAAGGTTATTTGTTCCCTTCTTCATTACCTCACTCAGTAGGTAGAAATGAATCAGATGAGGATAGGGTCTCAATTTCATTTAATCTCAAACTCAAGAATCTCTAAAGATTTAACTGCTGCTTCACCTTTCAAACTGTGCTAAATTGTATTGATGTTCACACTAGAACTTATGTCCGAGTATTACGATCTGAAGAAAATTAAGCGCAAGGATGCTTTCAATCTGTTCTATGAGAGTGTACTCAAACCTGATTCTGAGTTACGTCAGTGTGCTCATGAACAAGAATGCTATCATGAATTAATGGAGTGGCGAGGTGATATTCTCAGTTACCTTGATCGCCGTCGAAACCAAGAATTCCAATAATATGAATGATCCGACAAGAATAGAAATCTGCCCTACATGGATTGTTGAACAAACATTTGATAACGCAGATTATTATAAACGACAATTGAGTGGTCTTGAGTATAGAGACACACACTGCGAGATGAGTTTAAACTCTAATGTGTTGGATCTTCCATTCATGTCGGATCTCAAAGATATTTTAACTGATACTTTAAATTTTCTTGTTAGAAACCTAGATAAGGATGCTGATACAGCAGGTTTCAGATTCTTACAATCATGGGTTAATCGCTATACTGAAGGGCAACATGCCCCGTTTCATACTCATGCTAACAGTCAGTTTAGTGGTGTTTGTTTCTTTGATGATGATAGTCCATTAGTATTTCATAGAAGAGATCCGTGGTATAGTGATACACTACCTATCAGTATTATTGCTAACTCATCATCATCTGATACTTGGTTCAGAAAACATAATAATTATTTTTATGAAGCGAAAGCAGGCAGTATAGTTATATTTCCGTCTTCCATGACGCACTCTACATTACCTGCTAGAGGAGATAGAATGTCATTAGCATTCAATACCTTTATGACTGGTGATTTTTGTGGAGATAAAACATTTGCAAGGGTGGAAGTATAATGCCTAAGTACGACGCAGACTATTACAAGAAACAAGAAGAGTCAAACAAAGACTATAGTAAACAATCAAACAACTATCCTTATCCGCTTTATGCTCCGTGGACTGCGGTAGAAGCAGGTAAGAAAGCGTTTAAGGATAAATACAAACAGCAAGATAGCGACGATGACTGAATTCACACTAGAGATAACAGGTGAGGAATTAGTTTTCTTGCAGCAACATTTACCACAACATATGGAAGAATTAGAAAGAAACGGTGTAACCACATTGATGGATAAAATATTTGATGCGGAGATGCGCGGATTATATAAGGATCACTGCAAAGGTGTTCCTGTTGATGAAAGAGATACATTTGAAGAATTTTGTGCTAAACTAGAAGATCCTGAATACATAGAGAGTATGATGCAGAGAGAGAATGAAAGCGAAACCTGAGGTACATCGAGTAGAATTCAAGGACGAGACACGTCCTGCACTACTGATCCATGGCGACATGAGAAAGGTAAAAACATTCGTTGACGAGAATAGGGATTGCATTGATGCAGTTTATCAGTTAGAATGGAGATCTATTCGCTTCTGAGACACGCCTAGAAGCGTCTGTAACCCACTTCCCCCTTACTTTGTGATGAATTCCCCTTCTGTACATACTGAAGTCCCTCTAGACACCAATCAGATCAAGTTCATTTTGGACATGATGATGGGGTGTCCACTTGGGCATAGCAAACAATACTCATTACATCACAATGTTGATGATAGTGAACTCTACAATCATCTTGAGCAGTGTCTGAAATCAGCACTATCTGAACTATCTGAAGGAAAATGAGCGACAATTTTATTAGGACATATGATAAAGTATTGACCAAGGATCTTTATGATCATGTGATCTCGTCTACACAAAATAAGTATAGTTATGGTGTAGATCGTACCAAGGAGCATGTTAATGATACTCAGATTCTTTTAGAACCATTTTGTCCTGATATTGCTCATCAAATTACGGACTTGGTGATGAATCGAATGGTCATTCCGTATTTTCAAGACTTTCCTACTGCTAAAGTGGGTGGAAGATGGACTAGTGGGTCAACATTATTTCAACGCACGGAACCTGGAGGTGGATACCATCAGTTTCATGCTGAAGCAACTGGTTGGTACAATTCCACCAGAGTATTAGCATGGATGATTTACCTTAACGATCTACCTGATGAGGATGATGGAGGTGAAACTGAGTTCTTAAATCAGAAATGTAGATTCAAACCCAAGAAAAATATGGGTTTAGTTTGGCCAGGTGGGATCACACACCTACACAGGGGCAACCCACCATTGAAAAAAACTAAAATGATACTGACTGGATGGATTACACCAGCAAATGATATTCATTATGCAGAAGCAAACCACATTGAGGCGATCCAAGGTGATACAAAAATTACACAACGGGGTGTCCCATACAGTAGAGGTTGACGTATACATGAGAATATTGGGCAGCGTCAGTGTGATTGCTGCCTATTTTATTGTCCTGCATGTTAATCTATTGCTGGGTGTAGTAATACATTTCATTGCGGATCTTATCTCAATACCTTACTTTGTCCGCACCAAGTCGTGGGATGTGGTTATAATGCTCACATTCCTCCTCGCCATTAGTCTCAGCAAATTAGTATCATGACCACAATAGAGAACAAAATCCATAGACTGCAAGCATATGTTGAGGCATTAGAGCACCAACGTGAGAGAATGCGTAGGGATGAGGAGAGAATAGTGAGCATGATGCACGAGATCATCCAACAGCAGACCAGTTCGGGAAGTGTCCTGCTGCCTGCTCAACAGGGTGAGGGTGCTGTTATGATTACTTCAGTTACGAAACAGACCAGTGCTCAAGGCAACGATCGTCAAAACCATCCGTGAGTCCTGCAAAGGCACTGCACTCTCCAAGGTTGAGAAGTTCCAAGTGTTCTGCTATGTGTGTGATAACATGCTAGCAGAGGGTCGCATTACTAAAATCCAACACGAGCGCTACACCAACGTATTCTGATGCAAACCACCACTGCTACCTATCGAATCGAAGTCACAACAGATGAAGGAACAGTATCCTTCCTGAGAACGATGCCCACACGTCCTAAGACACACAAGGGTATCAAAGCACACAACACCAAACTGGAGAACTATGCTAAGACACAGTATCCAAACTGGAACACCATTGATGTTAAACTAATCTCATGAACGACTCTCTAACTTTTGAACAACTCGTCGAACAGATGTGTGAAGATCCTATGTTCATCATGCAATGCGAGGCAAACAATCGTATGTGGGATGAGGAGGCAGCAGCAGAGCTAGAGGTGACGGTTGATGAACTGCACACCATGCTGGGCATCGACGCCTGACCACGCTATACTATAGACATCAGCAAGGGACACCACCCATGACCGTTCAAGTCGTCAAGCACTCCTTCTACAAGATCGAGATCGACACTGTTGACGCTCCCCAGCACCCCATCGTGTACTTCCGCAAGGAAGGCAAGTGTACCACTGCTAAGGGTATGGATCGTCAGCACAATCGCATCGTGAACGAGACTGTAGAGGCATGGAGACAGTTTGAGGGTCAGATCCGTCGCTACACCATCTCTCGTGTGCCAGATGACGTAGTGGTCGGTGGTGAGATCCGCAAGGCATGATCTGCCTTATACTATAGACATCAACACAAGGGACCATGACCAAAGTTCAACAGCACCTCTCCATCCCTGAGAACCGCCTCAACTATGCGTTTCACTTCCTGCATGAGTTTGGTCCTGACTTCGTGGACTATAAGAAGTGCTACGACAGTATCGCAAAGTGGTCTGACGCACTGGACACCTCTGAGAGCCACTACTGATACTGTCCACTGATTGACCACAGGGCACTCCAATGCCCTATACTATAAACATCAACACAGGAGACCAATGACCCAGACCTTCGCTGACTACGTGGCTACTCAAGACGCTCGCAACACCATTGAACTGAACGTCCGCAAGTGGACGCTGATGCTGTGTGAGGCACTGCAAGACGACTTCATCAATGACTCTATCAAGCGTCAGAAGTTCTTCGGTGCTGGTGAGTACACCAACGAGCGTATCGAAGCAATCAAGCGTGGTGAGGATCTCTATGAGTTCATCGTAGAGACTGGACGTAAGTACCACAAGATCATCATGGTGGTCCCCAATGGTGATCGTCCTGCTTCCCGCAGTGTCCATGCATTTGTGGACAAGAAGACTGGTGAACTGTATAAAGCAGCATCATTCAAGGCACCTGCTAAGGGTGTGCGCTTTGATCTCCGCGTCATCACTGATCGTGAATTTGTGTTGGAGAACTGTGACTGGGCAGGTGGTTATCTCTATCAGCGTTGACGCGCTGCCCATTTTCTGCTAAATTAACTGTAGTTCATTCTCTTCTCTCCTATGTCTGCTCCCGAGTTTTACATCGTTGCTGATGGTAATGCTTATGCTCTCGATGAAGATGGTACACCATTTGGTGCTCCTGTCTGTGTAGATGGTACAGTAGATTGGGATTGTGCATTTGATTTCGATCCTTGTGAAGAAGATCTTGACTACGTAGCACATGTTTGCTATCATCTACAACAGGTCCATGACCTGACCATTGAACACAATCAAGAGGTTTTTGTTAAATGAGCATCGTTACTGATGACTTGGTTGAAAATCTAATCCAACCACCATGCGTGAATCCTTTCTATGGGACACATACTACGAATGTTGTACCACGCACAGATCTTTCAGAGGAAGATCTTACACGTTATTGGCGTTACTTCAAACGTTTCCCCAATGAGTATGCAGCAGCTATCAACAAACTGCTACCCAACTCCTGTACCCTCGTTTCATTCGATCACCTCAACAACGTCCTTACCTATGAACAACGAACTCGCTCTTCAAATCTCTGAGCAACGTGATGATCTGTGTGAGTGGATGGTCGCTCGCTTCCGTGAATTGATGGAAGAAGATCGTATTGATGATGCTATTTGTCTTGCTGATGAGTGGTTTGAGTGGGCAGATCCCGAGAACTACATAAACGAGTCCACACACTTCTATAACGAAGATGAGCTCCTCCAACTATATCTCAGCTTATCAGAAACAGATAGCTGACCTTCTCATAGATCTATGTTATGAGCAAGATCCAGAGAAGATCGATGTAATCAAAGAGAGAATAGAAACTATCCGTAAACTTTGCCCAAATTGTAATGAAAATGAAAGGAAGCACTGAGCAAGTCGTTGATGTTGAAGCACAACCATTGGTTGATGCTGTAGAAAAGGTTAATGATGCTATTGAACAACTACCAGATGAAGATCGTGTGGTAGAATATGAATTGAACCGATCAGCAGCATGTATGCGTCGGTTTATGAAACTGAAACTGTCTGATAAAGAACTCACTACATTGTTGAGCACACATTATGGACGGATGCAGTTTGGTTACATGTACTTAAAGCAAAAGGTAAACTGATGAGACTACGTAATGCAATCCTTGCTGGACTATTGTTCGGCATGGCTGGTGTAGCAAATGCTGGTGAAGATAAGATCACCAAGGGATATAATAGCATGGATTCTATGGGATGCATGTTGGTGCGTGAGTGTACCAATGATGTGACTGAAGTTCATTCTCTATTGGATATTTCTTCTCAGTATGATAATACTGAAGAGTTCACACCAGTAGCAGATGAATTCAATACCATGCTGATGGCGATGAATCAAATTGGTATCAAAGTATTCCTTGCTGATCAACGATACTTCCCCATCATGCATCGTGGTGTGTATCATACTGTGAGTAACAATGTTTATCTCAACAGGCGATACATGGGCGAACCACATATCTTGATGCAATTGATGCGTCATGAAGGTTGGCATGCTGCACAGGATTGCATGGCGGGTACGATTGATAATAGTATGATTGCTATTATTAAACCAGAAGAGGAAGTTCCTATGATCTGGCGTGTGATGGCGGAACGTACTTATCCTAAGTCTGCTGTACCCTGGGAAGCAGAAGCAGGTTGGGCAGGTAGAACTGAAAAGATGACGATGGAAGCATTAAAGAGTTGTGCTAGGGGTACGATGTGGACTGATTATGATCCTACACCACTTACACGTAAATGGTTGGTAGAGAATGGTTATATCAAATGATACGTTATACCACAACAGTTCAATTAAGTAATGACCCCGACGAAAACGACTACTACATCAACATCCCAGAGGAAGTCCTCAAAATCCTCAACTGGAAAGAAGGCGACACGCTCGACTGGCAAATCTCAGACTCGAAGCAAATCGTCATCACCAAAATCAAAGACGCAGAACAGTCTCAAGAAGAACCTAGAGACTTTGACGAGCGCTACGACCAGTTCATCTCAGCAAGAGACAGCTACCTCCAAACGCTCAACGAAGAAACCTACCAAGAAAAATCCACCAACTACGTCACAGAAGCAACAACAAAAGACTGGGAAGACTTCTGGTTCTCGCCAGAAAAAGAAGGACACTGGTGAAGAAATTAAGTTCACACGCTCAAAGGACATTAAACTATTTCCTCATAATCTCTTCCCATGGAGATTAGAACCACGTACTAAAAAGTTTAATCTCTCTTGGTTTCAAGACTATTCTCACGCCAAGAAACAAATCTTAGCACAAAAACTTAAACCACGAGATTATAAACTGCAATGCTACATCTCTGTACCTATTGATGACCCTCTTGATGGACCAATTCGCACTCAAAGAACAGTTCGATAAAAAGGACATTGAACTCACAATCAAAGCACTCAAACACTATCAATATCATCTAGATGACGATAGTCTAGACTACAGTGGACAGTATGCTAACCTGCACACTATCATCAGTAAACTCCTACCATTGACCTATACTAACCATGTACCAACCACAGGTCAATGATTATGTAATCTGGAATGATCTTAAGGGATGGGTCTATTTCGTCTGTGATGACTATATCACTATTGAGATAGGAACTAAACCCAAAGCAGACAATCTCTCCCCTCATAAGTTCGATCACGTATGCATTCTATGTTATGCACAACGTTATCATGAACTAATCTACATCGCCACACGTCCTACTATTCATCATGGGTTGGAAGAAAGTACGAACAGATTTAACAATGGAGGATCTAACCATGACTCCATTGACCAAAGCAATGCATCCGACACTGCACCTACAACAAGAAATGCTCAACCGATTGCATGATGAACCAAAAAGAAATCACGATTACATTAGGGAAAGATCTGGAAACTGAGTACCAATCATGGTTGGAAGTATGCAAGTCTCTAGAGGTAAAGAAGTCTTTATCATCTTTTCTCTATTTCTATTCTCAATTCTATGTACCGACAAAGGAGAACTCCTCCCAACATTTGAACTAACAAGAAAGTATCATGAAGTCTACTCAACAGCAACGTGATGAGTTCTATGACTCTGGTGATTGGTATCAATTTAGAAGAGAATACTGGAGACAAGTGTTTGAATCTACATGGGGAGATCCAATACTTTATTGTACCTATTGTGATACCCTGTTGAACTATGGTTGTGAAGATAATGGTCCAGCATTAGATCATATCTTTCCATTGCACTCACATTGGGAATGGAGATTAGAACCAAAGAATATCACGTTGTGTTGTAAGAAATGTAATAGGATGAAGGGTGGAATGGACCCCAGGAAGTACCCAATTAGAAACATTTTAATTAGAAAGAAGATTCTATTGAATAGGTAGTTCACCGAGGGGGGATACACCGTTCTCCGCGTCAGTGATAGCAATGGATCTGAGCACCTGTGGAAAAACCTGTGGAAAACTTTTAAAATGTTTAAAAAAATAGGTATAGGAGCTCTGTAGATACTGTGAAGGAGCTCTAAAGGTACTCTGGAGACGTTGGCTTAGCACGCGACCCATCGAAAGTCAAGTCGAAGTCGTCCAGTTCTCGAAGTGGCACACAGACCCCTCCCAGACCTGCCGCCAAGCCTTATACTAAGGACATCGAGGGGGCAAACAGTAAGAGGCAGCGACAAACTGCTGCCCGCCACCCTCTTTACTTTTCCACACCCCTGTGGAAAACTCAAAAAACTAAAAATCTCAAAAAGTCAAAAAAACAGAATTTTAAGTTTTTGAGATTTTTAAAAAAATGAGTTTTTTCAATTTTAACCTTTAATCACAATGATGACCGCGATTAGCTTCAAAAACTTGAATTCATCTGCTATTTCATCCATAAAAGTGGAAGATAGTAGTGTATTCATCACTTTTCAGAGTAAAAACCCTAAAGAATATGAGTATAACTGTGAAAATGTTGAAGAATTTACTAATAACATCAAAAAAATAGTAAATGACCCTGAAAAGTCCTTGGGAAGGTATATTAACCAACAAATCAAGGATAAAGCTATTACTATCAAGGATATCTGACCTCTACTAAATATTGCACTAGTCAATTCTGAATCATGTCTAAGAGCTACAAGTACAACGACGAATTCCAACAAGACGACTACATCGACGAAGCAGAATCATATGGTTACGAAGTAAAAAATATTAGGCGTCAGCGTAAGAAATCAGTACGTAAGTTCAAAGACTACACAGAATACGACCAACAGGACCAGTAAGCGTGCCAGTTCAGGTAGTGGCACCACCCCACTTGCAATTGGTCTGCAGGTGGGGCATACTATAAGAGTCAAACAAACACAGCACCAAATGCGTAAGATCGAATCCCAGATGAACGCTGCTATCAAGGCAGACAAAAACTGGTCTTCGGGTAACACTCAGGTTGTTACCAATGACGGTGTGTCCACTGTCTACCTGCACGGCAACAAAATTGCTATGGTTGATGACACCACCATGACCATCTTTGATGGTGGGTGGCAGTCCAACACCACCAAATCACGTCTCAATGCACTCTGCTCTGAGTTCTGCATTGCTGGTGAGGGTGTTTTCCAGAAAGACTTTGCATGGTACGTTCGCAAGTTCGTAGGTGCAGTTAACGGTCAGAATGTGTACAAGACCGAAGATTTTCAGTCTGGTTACGTCTTCGCCTGAGTTATCTGGGGGAATACAAAAGATCAGTATTTTAGAAACTGCGCCCCCTTTAAAATCCATCTTTTTCATTAAGTTGTAAAAGTTGGATTTTTTTGTTTTTTAAATTTTAATAATATTAATCTCTTATATGATATAATTAGTAATACCATATAAGAGGTTTCTAATGACTAAACAAGAGTGGTTACAAGAAATCGAAGAACAAACTCTAGAAGAGTTATTATCATTAGGTCAAACAACTACAACTGAATTGTTTGACGATCTGACCTCTATTATCACTGAAATTGACTACACTACTCAACACTGATTACACTGTCGAGACTGAATTCCTAGAGGATGAAATTGATCTCATGATTGATCTCATTGAAGAGAATGCTGGGGTGTTTGATTCATCCTCGTGGAATATTGCACAGTCTATCTTATACAAACTGATTCAGCCGCTTCGCTCGTCCAGTTCGGGAACTGTCCCTGATGAGGCGACGGGTTGGAACTAGTGTGTTTATAATAGGTTCAGTTCAGACAACCGCCTATGTGGGATGAGATTCAAGACATGCCTGGGGAGATCTTCGATCTTGATATTGACGATCGAGAATTGATGCCCCCAGACATGCAACAAGACATCGAAAAAGAGGATCCACTTCTTGATGACTAATCGACTCGAAATGCTCACACAACGTGAACAATTGATGTGGGATATTGACGGCATTGTTGAAGAGTTTGCCTGCAACATTGTCCCCCGCATTAGTGAAGACGACATGGAGGATTTAATCAAGACTCTGTGTGATGCTGTCTGCAAAAACTTTCCTGCTGAATGATCATGACCACTGAAAACATCATCGACCGCGATCAACTCCAAGCAGACTACATTAACAGGGTCTTGGATGACATGGACATCAAAGATATGATGGCGATTCTTTATGATTATATGGACGTTGAGTTTGATAAGTATTCGGTCGATGAAATGATAGAGCAAGTTGAAGAGTATTATCCAGACCTCTTAGACCAGTCCACCTAGTGGCACAGCATCGGTCGCATTCTGCCACCCCCTGTGTCTATAATGACTTCAGTTCAAACAAACACGATGATCACTGGTCAATACCTCGTCTGCTGCCCTAAGTTGGATGAGCGGGAGTATGTCATGGGCATGGACAATGCATGTGACGTATTATACTCCATGCACAATGAGAGCGGTTCCTATGCTTGGTGTGAAGACTGGTTGGGTCACACCGTGATGGAGTATGGCGACCCCGTAGAGGGAATCGCTGAGATGGTGTTCAGTTGACGCACTGTCCACTAGGGGGCACAATCGCCCCCATTCATCCTCTATACTGACATCAGTTCAAACAAACACATGACCGCTTCAACCATGACCGCCGACACGACCTTCAACGGTTGGGCAAACTATGAGACCTGGAACGTGTCCCTGTGGATCAACAACGATGAGGCGATGTACCGTCTCGCTCGCATCAAAGGTCACAGCGGTTACGACCACCTGATCCCTGCCCTTGAGGTGAACTTCGGGCAGATGACCCCTGATGGTGTCCGTTGGATGGATGGACGCATCGACACCGATGAGATGGATGAGATGCTCGAAGAACTGTGTGACAACGGTTGATCTGTCCACTAGGGGAGGCGATCTGCTCTCCCCTGTGTCTATAATAAGGACATGAACAAAACACCTCTCATCAAATCAGAAGACGGGATCTTCCTTCACAGCGAGAACCCCTCACCAGTCATGCAAGCAGCGATGGCATCCATCAAAGCAGAGATGCTTAGAGAAGCAGCACAGAGGAAAGCGATCCGAGAAGGACGCATCCCTGCCCCCCGTTACGATAACTGGGGAACCTGGAACATCTCAGACCGTCACTGATCCTACCATGAAACAATTTTTCTCCATCGCCCTCGCCGTTGCTGTCGGCATCGGATTCGCAGACTACCTTAGGGAAGGCGTCCATGCTGGCATCCAACTGATCGAGAATCAGGCAGACAATCGGCAAAGTGGTTACGACCCAGGTTGCCCTGGCGTCTGACCGACTATAATAAACACATACACAACACAGCGTGGCGCTCACGCATCTCAACATGTTCCAAACCAACGGCAGCACCCATCACAACGGCGTCTCTAATGAGCACGCCACCATCGACCTGCTCAATGAGCACCAAGTCTACCCCTCCACTGTCACCCACCTGGGAGGCACCAAGCACAAAGCAGACGCCATGGCGGGAGACAAGGGCATCAGCATTAAGCATAAGGCAGGTCTGAAGAACGGGTCTTTCGATTGGGTCAACACTTCAGACATCGATGGCATCATTGACCGAGCAACCCATTTCAGCGATTTCTTCGCCCTCGTCAGGGGTGCGCGTTCTCTCAGCGTTACTGAGCGGGAGGCACTTGTGGAGGATGCCCGCGACCTCTTCAACCGCTGCTGCGAACAAGCACTAGACAGCATCCACCCCTACGACCTGCTGAACTTCCTAAAGACCAACGTTACAGAGAAGCAGCACGGCATGGGCATCGTCATCAACGACACCAAGCATGAGACCCTCCACATCATGGAGGCAGACCGTCTGATCATGACCCGTTGCATCAACAGCAACTATTCACCCGAACTGATCAAGGGCAAGGGCAAGTCATCACGTCGCCTCGTCTTCTCATCCTGTGCTGTACCCCATGCCTTTGACTGTGGTCTGCGTGTGAGGGTGACCAGCAACAACGGCATCCGTGCATTCTTCGGACTAAGCAAGGCAAACAAGTCTAGTCAGGTTGTGATCAAGGTGCAACAGGACAACGTGCGGGAGTTCGTGACCAGTGACCCTGACCGTCAGATCCTGACCTATGCCGCTTGAGGCACTGTCCACCATGGGGTAGACATCGCTGCCCTGGGCTCTACAATACACACAACAAAGCAAAACACATGACCAACCCCACCTTCGCTGTTCAACCCACATCCTTCGGTAAGTTTGACGAGCACGGTGCCGACTACGCCATGAACATCGGACACGCTTATCGCATCGCCGCCATCCGTCAGGCAGAGGGAGAGGGAGACCAGATGGTCTGGCGCATCACCAACGGCGAACCCATCGCATGGGTCAGAGTCTACGACGACGGCACCGTGAACAGCATCACCGAGCAGCACCTCGCCACTCTGGTCTGATCAGCAAAAAACAGGTAAATCCGACAGGGGGCAGTATTTTGCCCCTTTTTTGCGGTTGGGCGGTAGCCCGAGCGAAAGTTTTGGGTCCTTCCTAACCTACAAAAGTATCCAGACGACCGATAAATATTATTGGAAAGTCGTTATCTGAAAACCCCCAATATAAAAAAAATCCCGTGGAAAAAAATGACCCAAGAACCTGGAGCTACGAAGACGCTCTCAACAATTTTGAGGAATTCTGCAACTATTTCGACGCAGCAAGTGCTACAGCTGCAGCAAGAATTAGAAAATCTGAAGCAGGTGGTGCAACAGCAGCAGACGGAAATCATGAAACTGCGATCGATGCAACTGTACTACCGTCCCCCGAACTCGGAGGAGCACCTGAAACTACAGGAGGCACTAAACCAACTGTGGGAGAAAACCCACAATGAGTAAGCCCATTGTATGTTACAACGGAACGCCCGACAGTGGGGGAAGTGGAAGTTGTAACACGCCGCCCTGTGGTATTGGACCTGTTGGATTAGCAGCAGGCAAGTATTTCGTCGGAGGGTTCCCTGTAATTCTCGAAGGTGATGTATTAACCCCAGCACCTGGAACGACACCGAAAGGAGATCCATGCGTCACCCCCAGGACTGCAATTGGTACGAGCACTAAAGTATTCTTTGGCGGTCGTCGTGTTTGCAGGGTAGGGGATATCTTAGGGACAAGTGGCGGCACACCAATCGTAACGACAATGGCGAATTCCCCTGCAGGGGGTGCTAAGTTCTTTGCGATGTGATATAATAACCAAGTACATTATTTTACAATTATGGCTCGCAGTAAAGCAGGATTAGGCGTATCACCTAGTATCGATTCCAAGCCCAAGAGCACACGCCAGGGAAGCGGGAAGAATACTAAATACAGTGCGACCTCCCGTAACAAGGCGCGTAAACCATATCGAGGACAAGGACGATGACCGAGTTTAAGTATACTGTCGGCAAACCTAAGAACCTGCAGTATCGCAGCGACTGGGACACTAATAACGACGGTAACATTGATACAGAAGAGAGAGAAGCAGCAAACCCTAGCGCCGAAAGCTCTGAAGAATCTGAATGAACGTTTTTAGAATACCTGAGTTTCTCTCCGAAAGGGAAGCATCTATATGTTATGAGAGGGTATTAGAAAAAGAGGATGAACTAATGGCGTTGGGGGAGCATGATTACCCCAGCGTCAAGGGAGACAAGTTAACTGGTCGATACCGTTACTACAATGCTCTACAGGACTCCGTAGTGGGTCCTATCGTCCTCCCTAAGTATCGTATACTGTTTGGTAGGGGTAAGTGGTTACAAGCATGGTTCAACGCCTTCAGGAAGGGCGACAGGATCGAACCCCACAAACACTATGATACGAGAGATCCATTACAGAAGGTAATGCATCCCTTTACATCATGTAACTTATATTTGGGTGGTGATAGCAGTGGCGGCACCATCTATGAAGGCAAGACATATGAGAATCACATTGGTGAGTTATTAGTATTTCATGCTGGAATCAGTCATTGGACTGAAGCATATGAAGGAGATGATGTAAGGGTTACCATGGCGACAGATATTCATGTTCGCAAGAATAACCCAGTGATGTTTAAACTAAAATGATTATTGATATTTTTCCCACTCAAATTATTTGTTTTAATTTCAATAAACATAGTAAGTATTTTTTCGTAGATCCTGGAAAGGTAGAAAACACACCACCTGGGTGGTCTTGTGATGTTAATAGTACATTCCCACGTATTCCTGATGATGATCCCTTAGTCCCACAAGACGTAAGGGATCGTCTTATTGGTGATATTGAGAATGCATGTAATAACGAACTACGACGTGAGGGATTGCAACCTTGTGAGATGTTAACGTTTTGGTATAACGTGTATCACGAGGGTCAATATCAAGAACGTCATGACCACATGGATGGAAGGCGACCAGTATTTCTAAGTGGCGTTTATTATAATAGGAAACCATCTCCGACAACATTCTATCCAATATCAACACATTACCGATCTATGAGGTATCGTGGTATTGAGAGGAGTGGTCTTAGGGAATCAATGTATGATAGTTATCACTTCAAACCAAGTGAGGGTCAGATTATTTTGTTTCCTCCATATTTGGAACATGAGGTTCTCAGACGAAATGATAAAGATGGTCGATTAACATTTTCATTTAATCTAGTATTACAACGATGAGAAACTATTTTGAATTGAATAAAGATCAAACCATCGAGTATGGAATGATCGAAGGCAAATCTCCATATGCTTACATTGATAACTTTTTCAAGTATCCTGATGATGTAATCACATTACTATACCATATTCAACCAAACTTCCATAAAGAAGGTGGTACTAGTAATAATAGTATGGACAATGCTGTTCATCAGAATAAACTTTTCAATCCAGATAAATCCACTGGTCGTAAGAACTATAATGGTGAATATTTTAATGATATGCGCCATGAATTCTATAGCGACAATATTTTACCAGCATATGAGCATTTGCATCGAGTATTGCTAGGTATGGGTATTAGACAAGTACCATGTGATCGTCGTGCTGTAATTTCTAATTGTTTCTTCTTCAAGAAAGACCCATGGAATGATTATGAAAACAATTATTGGTGGCCACATAAAGATGCTGGATATTCTGCTCTGATCTATCTAAACGAAACTGATAATACTGGTACTAACGTCTATAAGTGTCTAGCACCAGATTATGAAGGAGAAGATGTAAGAGAGCATGAGCAACCATGGCGTCCCAAGGAAAACTATAAATTGTTACATAACTTAGAACCTAAGTATAACCGTGCAGTAATATTTGATGGTGCAAAGTATCACCATGGTATGAATATCCATGATGACTATTTTGCTGGTAATGTAACAAGAATGAACTTAGGATTCTTTTTCCACAATTTACAACCTGGAGATGCCCCTCGATGATTTTTAAAATTGATAATTTTTGCAATATTGAAGAATGTGATCAAATTATCGGGGCACTAAAAGAGATTGCAGGTGATATGCACGACATGTATCACATTGGTAAGTCTCATGGTCATAATCCATTGAAGCATGAGACTGTTTATCAAATCTTGAAACCAAAACTGCATCTATTGTTTGGTACTGGTAAGTTCTACTCCGCATGGGGTAATATCATCAAACCAGACCTCTATATTATGGAGCACAACCACGATGAACATGCTCCTAGGTATGGAAAACCTTTTACATGCACAAACCTCTTCCTAGGGGGAGATACAAAGACTGGTACAAGGTTTGGTGATGAGTTGCATGAGAATAAGCATGGACAACTACAGATCTTCCCATCTGAACTAAAGCATGATGTACCACATAACAAGAGTGGTGACTTTAGGTATTCTCTAGTTATTGATGTTATGCCTATTCGTTATGATGTAGATTGGGTTAAAATCTAAATAGTTGAAGGGATGGAACCCCGTTAAAAGTTCCGTTACACATTTAACGGAGATAATCATGGGACACCCTAAGCATCTCGACGGTAGCGTCGATAAGAGCGAAGATTTTATTGCACAAGGAAGGACGCTTATCACTGAGATTGATAGTGAACCGTATTTGCAAATCATTGCAGAACGCAAGAAGAAAGAAGCAAAGCGTCAAGAACTCCGTGACCGTTGGGCGGAATGACGCTAAATAAAGTGATACTAGCAATCACTTAATGCCGTCTACTGTACCGTTTAAGGATCTATCCCTTTCTTTCGCCAAAAACAAGGTCACTGAAGACCTTTTGGTGAAGAAGGAAGATGCTGCGGTAAAGCAGGCGGTTTTGAATATTCTTCTGACTAATAAAGGAGAAAGATTATATGATGCACAGTATGGTTCTAATGTTAGATCATATCTGTTTGAACCACTAGATTTTGGTACTGCTGGTAGTATTAAAGATGAAATAGTTAGGACACTCAAGACATATGAACCGAGGGTTTCGATTCAGGAATGTATAGTCGAACCTAACTTTGATTCTAACGGTTTTGATGTACGATTGGACTTTAAAGTTCTCAGTCGTGCTGATGTACCACGCATATCAATTGAGTTCTTCTTAAATCGTAGTCAGTAATGCCTTACACTCAACTTGCGAATCTAGATTTCGCAGACATTAAAGCATCCTTGGTTGATTACCTCAGAGCGAATAGTGATTTCACTGATTATGACTTTGAAGGATCAACCTTGAGCACAATGCTAGACGTACTAGCATATAACACTTATTACACCGCGTTCAACACGAACATGGTGATCAATGAGATGTTCTTGGATTCCGCGTCCTTGAGAGACAATGTGGTGTCCCTGGCGAAGCAGATTGGATATCGCCCCAGGTCTACTACTGCACCACTAGCTAAGTTAGATTTTTCTCTTGCATATGCGGGACAAGGCACTCCACCAACAACATGTGTATTGAAGAGAGGAACTGGTTTCACCACATCATTTGACGACGCTATCTATCAGTTTGTAGTTGTTGATGATCATGAAGCACCTCTAAATGGTAACACTGCTAATTTTGGTACAGTTGACGTATATCAAGGAACATTAATTAAGCAGTCATTTACTATTAACACTGCACTGAAGAACCAAAAGTTTGTTCTCAACAACCCTGGTCTAGATGCATCTACAATTAAGATCAGAGTATATGAAACCGAAAGCAGCACAACATATCAAACATATGATGTTGCAGACAATATTTTAGATTTAGATTCTTCATCCGAAGTTTTCTTTGTAGAGGAAACTCTCGATGAACAATATGAGTTGTTTTTTGGTGATGGTGTCTATGGTAAGAAACTACAGCACAATAATTTTGTAGAAGTAACATATGTTGTTACCGATGGCGAAGATGCAAATGGCGCTAAGACATTTTCGTTCTCTGGTATTATAACAACTAAGTCTGGTCAACCATTCCAGTTTAACCCAACCATCACAACGGTCTCAGCGGCACAGGGAGGCGCTGAAATTGAGTCTGTGTCGTCTATCAAGTATGCTGCTCCAAAGACCTTTGCTGCTCAAGACAGAGCGGTTACACAGGACGATTACGCATCGATTGTTAGAAAGGTCTTCCCTGCAACTGCAGACATCATTACATTTGGTGGTGAGCAAGATGATCCACCCGAGTTCGGTAAAGTTAAGATTGCTATCAAACCAAAGGTAGGAACTGCTCTATCTTCATTCACAAAGAAAGATATTGTTAAAAAATTAAAGGATTACACAATTGCATCAGTAACACCTGAAATTATCGATCCTTCTATTCTATACATCGAGTTGTCTTCGGTTGTAAGCTACAAGTCTTCTAAGACTACTGAGACTAAAGCAGAGATTAGCAAAAAAGTTACAACTGCGGTTGATGAATATACTGCATCTAGTCAAACTGAGAAGTTTAACGGCAGATTCCGTCATTCTAGATATGCAGCGGTGATTGATGGTGCAGATCCCGCAATTTCTTCAAATATTACAAATGTTACACTGAGGAAAGACTTCTATCCAACACTTAACTCCACATTCTATTACGAGTTGTGTTTCTTGAACGAATTTAAAGATTCTTGTGATGATCCAGTCATGAAGTCTACTGGTTTTGTTGTATCAGAATATCCATCATTTACTGTATACTTGGAAGATGATACCGCTGGTAAAATCGACCTATATAGACTGAATTCTCTAACTGGTGAAAAGGTTTACGTACAGAGAGAAGTCGGTGAAATCAATTATGAAAAAGGTGAAATTAAACTGTACGACTTAACTATCATCTCAGGTAGTTTTTCTGATAACAAAATTGAAATTCGCGTAGAACCTGCATCTAAAGATGTAAATGCTGTACGTGAAGTTTATCTTGATGTTGATATCTCCAAATCCAACTTTAGTGCTGTTCCAGAATGAACTTAAAGTCTAGAAACATCTCGTATCTGATTGAGAATCAGTTACCTAATTTTATTGTAGAGGACTATCAGTTATTTGGTAGTTTCCTTAAGTCTTACTATGGGCAGCAAGAACTGCAAGGTGGTATTCTAGATCTTATTAACAACCTGACTACTTACCGTGATATCAACTTCTATGACAAGTCAGTATTCTCCACAACAACTTTATCATCTGCTGCTAGTAACTCACAGACGAGTATCAACGTTGTATCTACAGAAGGGTATCCTGATCAAGGACTGGTAAAGATTGACGATGAGATTATTTTCTACACTTCTAAGACTGATACAACACTAGATGGTCTAAGACGTGGTGTACACGGCAATACAACTCTTGGAGATTTATATCATACATCTAATTTTGTTTCTACAGTAGCAGATAATCATGCTGTAGATTCAAAAGTACAAAATTTAAGTAATCTATTCTTATTCAGTCTGATTCAAGGATTTGAGTCAGAGTATCTTGCAGGTATTCCAGAAAAGTATCTAAGAGGCGAGATTGATAAAAGAACTCTTATCAAGAACATTGGATCTTTCTACAAAGCTAAAGGAACCAAGCGTTCTATTCAATTTTTGTTCAATGCTTTAATTAGTAGTAATGATACGGATGTATACTATCCAAAAGAAGTTACACTAAAAGCATCTGAGTCTGACTGGTCTAATGTACATGCTATTAGAGTCATTGCTCTAAGTGGAAACCCAGAAGATCTAATTGGTGAGAGTATTACAGAAAGTAGTGGTAATTTTGCATCTGCTGTTGTTGAGAATGTTCTCAAAGAACAGGTTGTAGATGGTGTACAAATGTGGGACATTGTTCTCAATAAATCAACCATCAACAATGCATTTTCTGTTGCTAACAAAACATTCATAACAAAGGTTATTTCCACAACTGATACAGTTGGCGATAGTATTGAAGTAGATTCGACATTTGGTTGGGAGAAGGAAGGATCTTTCTACATCAACAGTGAGCTTATCGAGTATTCGTCAAAGACTGCTAGAAAGTTCATCATTAAAAACAGATCACTATCTACCACACATGCTATTGGTACGAGAATTTATAGCAATACAGTAATCAAGGGTAAGAATGTATCTTTGATTGCTCTAGGTGTTGTATATAATCTAATCCCTAAATCTTCTGTACCATATGGTATTGAAGGAGAAGTAATTAATGTAGAGAAGTCTGGATTTGATACTGTAGATCCTATCATTAAGACATCTACCAATACGATTAGATGGAAATTCCCACAACCTACTGATGTTGTACAAAGTGGAGACGCCAGAACTACTAGTGCTAATACTAAGACTATTCCTGGTATCACAGAAATTTTTGAGGATGAGAAGAACTATTATATTTGTTCTAGTGGATTCCCTGTAGGAAGAACCGTCTTCTTCAATCAGACGATTCCTGCTAGCGACACACCAGTAGATCAACCTCTACTAAGAACTATTCGTAAGTCTCCTGAGACTACAACTGAGACATATGCATCCTCTAGAAAAGATGTTGGAATCTTTGTTGATGGTGTACTAGCATATAGTCACAAACATGAAGATAGTGTATTCACAGGTGGTATTACATCTATCAAGGTAAACAACCAAGGCACTGGATATAGCAGACCACCATTTGTTTTGGTTAACAACACACCATATCTAGCGACAGCAAATATGTCGGGTTTGGTTGTAGAATCCGTCACTGTTGATACTCCTGGTAATTATACCACAGCACCTACTGTAGATATTGTCTCTGGTAGAAATGCTGTTTTGACTGCTGTAGTCACGATGGGTGAGATTACTAGCATTACTATTACAAATCCTGGTGAATATTACTCTGCACCTCCTACAATCAGAATCACTGATAGGAACGGTAGAGGTAGATTTGCAGACTATGAGGCAAGAGTCTCTGCAACTGGACAAATCACTGAGATGATTAAAATCAATGGTGGTTCGTTCTATACAGCTGGAGATGTTTTAGTTGAGATAATTCCTTCTGGATCTAATGCTACAGCAACAGCATCTATCTTTGAGTGGGTTAAGAATAGATACGAAACCCTAGGATCTGATAAAGATACTGAGAATGGATTCTCTTTCCTAAACTCCAGAGGATTTAGAAACTATGGTGCAGTTGCATATCCACCTTCATTGAAGACAAGTCTTAATGATACTATTGCTAATCACTCTCCTATTATTGGTTTTGCCTACGATGGTAATCCAATCTATGGTCCTTATGGTTACACTGATCCAGTGGACAGCACTTCTGCTATTAAGAGGATCGATTCTGGTTATAGAAAGAGGACTACACGTTCTAATGGTCCATCTGTCGCAACTTATCCACTAGGTTCATTCACTCAAGACTATTACTATGCAGATAGACTTGGTGATGTAGACCGAAACAATGGTAGATTCTGTGTAACACCTGAATACCCTGATGGCGTCTATGCATACTTTGCTACCGAAGATACTAATGGAGATCCTGCATATCCATATATTATAGGTGAAAACTTCTATGCATTACCATTAGCAGCAAACTATACACAGTTCCAAACTCATAGTGATCTACCAATAAATGCTGTAAGAATTAGAAGAGCAACAACTCCTAACAATGGTCTTGTTACTAGAGCAACAACAAAAGATATTTCTACAGGTAGTGTAGAGTCATTTAGTGTTTATGATTCTTCCGATAACCTTTCTGTAGGTAGTACAATTATACTAAACGATGTTGATACCAACGGTAGTGATGCTAGAGGATCTATTACACAGATCAAAGGCAAGACAGTATCTACCATTGAGTCAACTAACAAAGAAGTTCAATCACAGAAAGTTGCAACTCTGCAAATTACAGAGAATTGCTACATCTTTGATGGAGACACAATCAGTCAACCTTCTTCAGGTGTTTCTGGTGTTTCTGTTGGTGATGTTCTTGACGGTAAGTTTATTGTACTTAAAAATATTACAGGTGGAACATTCAATGATACTGGATTGTTTGATTCTTCTACCTTATCTTTGAATATTGTTCTTAATACAAATGCTACCTTCACCAAAGGCGCTATCATCGAATACACTGATGGTAATAATGTTCTAGCTAGTGGCGAAGTTATTGAATCTACAGACAGAAGAAACTCAGTCAAAGTTAAAGTATTGAATGGTGATTTTACAATCATCACCCAAAATTATTATCTAAGAAGTAACAACCTACTTAACACTATTGGTGCCGAGATTTTATCTACTAAGAGTCTAAGTACAGGATTGGTTCCATTTAAAGTAGACACTAAAGTTGCTCTAGTAACTACAAGCACAGATCACGATCTTTCTGTTGGTAATCTAATTAATGTAAGGATTGATCCTGACGACAGTGTTACTACAAAAGATTATTATGTACAACTAGGTGCTATTCAAGAAATTGATCTAATTCCACTATCATTCACCACTAAAGTAAATGATGAAGGCATTGGTAGAATAAAAATACAAAATAGTGGTGCTGATTATCAAGCAAGCAACACGTTTGCAGATATAGCTCTAACTGGTGGATCTGGAAATGGAGCAACCGCAAACATTACTACAAATGCAGATGGTAAAGTTAGTACAGTTGTACTAGTCAATAAAGGATCTGGATACAAACTAGGAGATGTTCTTTCTGTTCCTGATGTATCTTTATCTAAGAGTGGTAGCGCTCCTGCAGATTCTCAAGATCTGAAGATTAGTGTTGAGCATATTGGATTTGGTGCTGGAGATAATTTACTAACTCTGTTTGATGTGTCTGAGTTAGCAGATAACGACTACATCAAAGTTGGTGATGAAATCATGCAGATCACTGACGTTAGAGAAACTGCAAAACAAGTAGTAGTAACAAGAGCACAAAAAGGAACGGTCGATGAAGACCATTATCATAGAGAAGATGTTTCTTTAGATATTCCCGATTTTAGATTCTCTGTAGGAAGCACTATTCCTATTACTGGTAATTCTACATTAGATCCTGTTGTTGTATCTTATAGTAATAGTAAATTAGTTGTTGAGCATAATCAAAACTTCTTTACAACTGGAAATTTTGAGGATTATAAAGTTGGATTGGGAGCTAGTTTCTTTGATGAAAGCGTTCCAAAAAAATTAGTTAAGTTGCAACAGGTATCTGACTATATTATCGTTACTAAAATCTCAGAGAATGCAAACGGACCTTACGAAATTTCTCCTAATATTCAGTTCCAAAATCATTATCAGTATAAGTTTGATCTAAGTCACTTTACTAACGTGCATTCTGAGTTCTTACTGTCCCCAAGTAAGTCTGATAACATCATTGCTCCAGAACTTGTTAGACAAGGTACTCCTGGTACTGCAAATGCATGTGTATATGCTAAGTTTGGATATGGTGCTAGATTGGGCACAGTAAACCTATCAGGGACTCTAACAGATAGAAAAGATCTGCTATACCAAAGATACTATTACAAATCAATCGTTACTACAACGTCTGCTGGCGTCCAATCTATTAGAATTGGTCCTACCAATGTAATTAGGGATAACGATAACTACGTAGAAATTATTAGTGATCCTCTACAGGGTCAACATGAGATTGTCTATGTAACCTCTAGACAATTTGTATATTCAATGGATAGTATGCCTAGATGGTATGGTACAGGAAGCATGTCCTATACTACATCTGGATCAAACGCTGTCGGTGAGATTGCCGAGGTTACTGTTGCTAACCTAGGAACAGGATATAAGAAAATTCCTGCAGTTCTTGGTGCTAGCATGAGAGCAGCAGATGAAGCACATGTAACAGCACAATGGGATTCTGTAAATAAGAATATTGCTGGTGTTACTATCAATAATATTGGTAAGAATTATTCTAAACCAAAAGTTATTGTTACCGATGGTGATGGTGCTGAAGTAGCATTTGATATTCTAAAAACAGCGGCAAATGGTATTGCTAATGTTATCGTTACTAACAAAGGTAAAAACTATAGTTATAAACCATCTTTAAAAGTTATTGAAAGTGATCTTCGTGTATATGCAAAATCCAATTCTATTGGTGTTACTAAAAATGTTGAGATTGAGTTTAGTGGTTCTGGAATCTGGGACAATAAGTCTCTAGAAAGAAGACACTCTACTAGTATTGCATTGATTGTAAACACCACAGATGAGTTTTTGTCGGGTGAGCAAATTACACAAGGAACTACAAGAGGTATTGTTTCCAACAGAGGATGGAGAACAGGTTCTAATGTTCTTAAAGTAAATATCACCTCAGGTGAGTTCGTCAAAGGCACTGCTATCACTGGAGTTTCGAGCAATTCTTCTGGTATCGTAGATGATATTTTAGAAACAGAATTTGTAGTTGATACTCGTTCTTATTATGATAATCTAGGAAAATTTGATTCTGATAAAGGTAAGGTTGGTGTTAAGACTCATAGAGTTGCCGACAATAACTTCTATCAAGACTATTCATATGTTATTGAGTCTACATCAGGTATCAATGAATGGAGGGATTTAATTAAAGATTCTGTTCACCCAGCAGGATTTAAAATGTTTGGTGAATTAAATCTTGATTTGAATGCAACTGTTCGTATTAACGAAAATACTAAAGCTGCTCAAGTATCACAACTTAACTTATGGAATGAAAGTGAAAATAAAGCATCACTTTCTAGTACAAAAAGGCAGATTGTTAACACTATCAATCTTAACAAAGATATCAATGTTCTTCGTGGTGTTGGTTCAGTTGTTGAACAATCATTTGATCCAAGAGGATTGACTGCTAAAGAAATTAGATTAGAACCAGCATTTGATGGTGCGTTTGATAGTGACGGTTTACAGAGAGGAACTAGAGATTTTGTAATCAAAGATGTAAATACTGGTCAAGCAATCTCTCCTTATAATGCAATGGCTCTAACCATTACTCTAGATGGTATCCTCCAAGAACCAGAAGTTGCTTACACTGTATCTGGCGATACTATTAGATTTGCAAAAGCACCCCTTGGACCACGTACCGAGAACAATGCTTCTATTCCTGCTCAAAAATTTATCGGTAGACAGTTTCAATATAAGGATGCTACTAAGAATGCACAATACCTAAAGAAAGTACGTCAGATCTTCCAGAAAGAAGGAACTTGGATTGATGCTGCTAATCAACTTAGATTTAACAAAACATTTATTCAAGAAGAAGCAATTGGTTATGCTAAGGAAACTTTCCCTAATCTAGGATGGAATACTCTAGAGAGCAAGTGTGTTAGAGACATTGGTCTCATTGTAGACGCATTTGAGCATGATTTGAGATATGGCGGCAATCAAAAAACTGTAGAGGCAGCAGAGTCTTACTATAACAATGGTGCTCTAGCATACATCAATGCTCAACTAACAGAAAGTCTAGCAACTTATAAGTATGTGATGAATCTGTGTGTCGCTGCAATGCGTAACTGGGATATCTCAGTGCAAGGTTGTACAGTAACACCTGGATCAGATATTATTACACTGCCTTCTATGCTAGGTATTTGTGTAGGTATGAATGTTTCCAGTGGTAGTCAGTTTGATCAACCAACTGTTGTTACCGAGATTCTATCTGGTAATCGTGTAAGAGTCACTAGAGCAGCAAACACTAGCTATAGCGGTCAAATTATTAGCACTGTAGTCAATACTACAGGTCAAGTCAACTATGGTCCAACTCAAGTTACTAACACTGGTGTATTGAATGTTGGTCTAGGATCTACTGTTACTATCTACAATACTGTTAATAATATTGATCAGGTAACATTCTCATTCAGTAGAATCAATAATGGCACCTACATGGATGCTGCACGTTTGATTGAAAAGAATAGAACATATATTACAGAAGAGACTATTGGATGGACAAAACAAACTTATCCAAATCTTTCTATTCCTGACGAAGATAAGTGTGTTAGAGACACTGGTATTTTAGTTGATGCATTTGTATATCATCTAAGATATGGTGGTAACTTTAAGGTTGTAGATTTTGCTGAGTTCTACTTTAAGAAGAGTCAACTAGCATACATCTCATCCGAAAAAGCAGAAAGTATTGCGGCGTATAAGTATGCAACTGATCTCATGGTTCTTGCTATGAGACAAAACCTTCCTACAGGTCAACATACTATCTTTGTCCCATTCACTGACACCACTGTATTACCAGATCCAAACGGAGGAACTTCTTCACAGTGTGCTGACGTTGAGCAGTCTCTTAAGTCTTATATTGATATTGTAGAGGAGATCTTAAACAAGGGTCCTTACATTATCGAAAAGACACCAGATAATAATCAAAGAACTGGTAATTGGGCATCTAGTAGAACTTTCTCCAACCTCAATATACTTTCTGGTAATTTTGATGGTGGTCCTGGTTTATTTGCAGAATGCGATAATGTTCAATCTGCTTTAAACTCTCTATATTCTAACATTGAAACAGTTTTGAATGGTGGTAATGCTACCATGTCTTTACCTGATTATTTCAATGGAGAAAACGTTGAGTTTGATTTGTACTACACTGATAACACCATCGTTAATACATCTGCAAAAGAAGATTTATTCGTAGTTATTAATGGTGTATTCCAGAATGCAAAATATGATAGTCAATACCCAAGAGTAAATGCATATAATATTAAGAGGATGTCTGGATCCGATCCAGATAGAATCGTTTTTGTAGAACCACCTAAATGGGAGCAAGAATTAAATACTCTGACTGTTCAGGAACCTCTAGCAGTTGAGAAATTTTATGCACATAATGTTGGAAGATACTTACGTCTATCCATTGATGAAAATAATCTCAATGGAAAGGCAAGAGGTCCATTTATCATGAAGGATGAAGAAACTAAGGAAGCAGTTGTTGTTGACGACGATAGATTCCTTTTGGTCTTCCTCGATGGTATTCTACAAGAAAGAGGAAAATCATATACTGTTAATGAATCTAGTATTACATTCATCCAAGGTCCAAGGAAAGGACAGACTGTTGATATGGTTCTATTAGTTGGCGACAATCAAGATCAACTTCTTGATGCATTTAATATTGATACAGATTCTTTCTATAATGAAGTTACAGTTTCCATTACTGGTAATGATGAATACGACAACTTCGTTAATATTATCAATGGTAGAACAGATGCTCCAGTATACCAGCAGTTTAACAGTGGTCAACCAAATGTAATCAATAAAACCATTGGTGAAATTAAATATTGGGAGACAACTGCAACTGGATGGAAGTTTGTAATGCTTACTGCTATGAACCCCGAAGTTGATCTTACAGAACCTCTTAGAATTTCTAAAGGGTTAGATTTTACTGGTCCATATGACTTACTAAATCTGTCCAACGCAACCGTAGCAATCACATACAACGATAGAGATGACAGAAGATATCTCAGAAAAAATACTGCTTCTTGGTTATATCATCATGATAAGCCTACCGTCCAAGATCTAGAACCTGGAGACAGAATTCAGATCGATGGTGAAAATGAATATAGAGTAGTTAAAAAAGTACCAAACGAAATTGCAAGTTTGACGTACAATCCAAATACTCAACTTTCTGATGTAGTTGGTATTGTATCTGTTTCTAACTATAATGGTGTTACTTTTGGTCAAGGTTTAGATGTAGTAGCAAATATTACTAATGGTGTTGTTACTTCATTGACCTGGAACAGGAGAGATATTACCAAGAATCCAACAGCCTCTGGTTACTCTACTGCACCACAACTGGTGTTTGAAAGTACCAACAAACAAGGTGGTGGTGCAGAAGCAGAAGTTATATGTGAAGGCGGTGATGTTATCGATGTTATCTTGACTCAAGGTGGTAGTGGATATACTGTTGCTCCTAAAGTCAATGTAACTCGTGGATATAACATTATCAAGAAACATCGTCAGTTTGATACTAAGTATCAGAAAACGATTATCAAACGTGCTCCTGCAGCACTAGCAACTTTTGTTTCTACTAGTTCTATTGTAGAGTCAAGTGTAAATAATACACTTGAGCAAACTGAAGTATTCTCAAGTCCTTACAATTCACTCCGCGAACTTACACTAAGAAAACAGCTAGATAGAGATGCAGGTGCTATTTCAACCACACATTCTGTAACTCTTACTACTCAAAGACCCGCACAGACTTCTACTGTCGCGTCTGGTAGTGTAAGTCTGTTGAATAACATTAAGCAGATCACTCTAACTCAAGGAATTTCCACAAGTTCCGCGACGACAGTACACCTACCAACCATGACTCCTCCTGCTATTGGTATGGGAACTACAACTGCCGCAAACGTTTATAACGCTTCCGTCTTGGATGTTGACTATGCAGCAGCAGATCCAAATGTCTTCGCAGTCACTAGTGGTTTCCCTGCTTCTGGTATCATTCAGGTAGGTCTATATCAATTGGAGTATAGTTCCAAACTGTCTGATCGTTTCGTCATTGATTACACTAGCGCTAATACAACTCAACCTGCATCAGGTGGAACCGTAACCGCAAGTAGTGTAATCAGACTGGTATAAATATAAATAACTTGGATCCAATCCCTCCGTAGCAATTCTAGTACAATTATGTCGGCAATTATTTCTGAAAAGTTTCGCATTTTTAATGCACAGCAATTCCTAGAGTCTCTTACAGAGGGACCCTCAGACGCAAGCACAGAAAGAACGAGGATGTATTTCTTCGTTGGACGTTCTGATGCTTGGTATGGTATTCTCGAATACTATTCTGGAAACTCTACTGCACTAGCAGTAGGTAATGAGATTTACGACGCAGGCGCAAGTGGCGCTACTGCATATGGATCCACCACTTTCAAAGCTACAATCGAGAAAGTGTTCCCAAGCTACGTACTAGTTTCCGCTCCCAACCCTGTATCTGCTAACCCAACACCAGGCAATGTTCTGAAGGGTTACGCTTCTGGATCTGATACTGGTGCTGAAGCACTATGTGGAGTATATCGTAAAGCCGACGAGAACAATGCTCCTGCTCCTCTAGACAACCAAGAAGAGAAGTTTAGAATCTATAAGGAGATCATTGCTGCTAAGAGAGTTGAATCCTCCAACGTTATTTCCGTTATCCCTCGTTTGAACTGGAATACAGCATTGAACCCAACGTTCGATATGTACAAACCAGACTACAGTGCTGCACCTTCTACAGGTGGTACTGCTAAGCAAACGACTAATAACAAAAATAGTCTTGGTGAAGCTAAGTTCTATGTAATGAACAGCGATTACGAAGTCTTTAAGTGCATCTATAACAAAGAAGACATCGCTCCTGGTACTAACAACGCACAGAACATGCCTACAACGGCAAACAACTATACTAACGGTGTCTACACTGGTCCTGCTGATGGATATCGTTGGAAGTATCTCTATACAATGACTACCGCACAGGTAATGGACTTCCTGTCCAGCGACTTTATGCCTGTTGGTACATATGCTGGTCCTGCAGTAGTTGATGGTGCAATCGACACTCTATTCATTAAAGATGCTGGTGCAGCTCTTCCTGCTAACAAAACTGGTGCTGGCGCACTCTATGCACCTATCCTAGGTGATGGAACTGGTGGTGTCGCAAAGATTGAGACTGATGGTACTGGTACTATCACTTCTGCATCTGTAGAGACTGCAGGAACTGGATACACTTATGCAAGTATAGCTCTTGAAACTGGTACTGGTACTGGTGCAGGTGGAGATGCTTATGGTTTGTTTGCAGACTCAACACTTGCTACTAGCGAAACTATCGCTGGATCTGCTAAAGCAGAAGTAGAAGTTATCATTCCTCCTCAGGGTGGTCATGGTGCTAACCTAGCACAAGAACTAAATGCTAAGCGCATTATGGTAAACGTTCGTCTAACTTATAACGAAGGACAAGGCGACTTCCCCGTAAGCAATGATTTCCGTAGAATCGGTCTTATCAAAGATCCTCTTCAGTGGGGTTCTACTTCTTTCGCAACCGCCAATACTCTAACTGGCACATATGCAGTGAGAGTTACTGGTACTGGACTGACCGATAGCAGCTTCGGAAACGATAACGAGATCAGTCAGACTGTAACTGGTGGTACTGCTAAAGGAACCGTAGTGTCTTGGGAAAGAGAAAGCGCTACTGCTGGTGTTCTCCGCTACTTCCAAGCACCTGAAGCACATGCTGATAACGGTATTGTAAGAGCATTTGCTGGTGGTGCTAATCCTATCACAGATGGTACTACTGCAGTTTCTGTAACAGTTGATGGTGCGTATAGTCAAACACTGAACGGAGTTACCTTTGCATCGGGTCTCGCAACCCCTGAGATCAAACCAAACTCAGGAGAACTCGTATACATAGAGAACAGAAGACTTATTACTAGAGCGTCCGATCAAATTGAGGATATTAAACTAGTAATCGAATTCTAATTCCATGTTAGGTTTGGTTTACGATGCCCCAAAAGACAAATTTAAACGTATCTCCTTACTACGATGATTACGATGCGGGAAAGAACTTTTATAGAGTTCTTTTCCGTCCTGGATATTCGATCCAAGCCAGAGAATTAACACAACTACAATCGATTCTGCAGAATCAAATTGAGTCTCTTGGTAGACGCCAATTTAAGCAGGGTGATTTAGTAATTCCTGGTGAAGTTGGATTAAATACTAAACTTGACTTTGTTAAGTTATCATCTGTTACAGAAGTTGCTGTAGCAGAAGGAAATACTATTGTCTATAAAAAATATGATATCTCACAACTCGTAGGTCAGACTCTTAAGGGCATTACGTCTGGCGTTACGGGTGTTGTTGTATCTACAAAGTTTGCAACTCTAACATCTGCAGATACTGTTTACGTAAACTACACAAGTAGTGGTAACTCTAGCAATGAATCGACTTTCCGTCAAGGGGAAACTCTAGAAGTTGTAGATGGCGTCAATACGCCTCTCCTAGTAGTCGGAACAGACGGAAGCGTACTTCCTACCTCCGTAACCCTTAAGGACCCTGATACGGGCGTAGAAACGTCACAGACGAGTCCTGCAATGGGATTTGCATCTGCTATCAAAGTAGAAGAAGGTATTTACTTCGTAAACGGACATTTTGTTCGTAATGATGCAGAACTTTTACTTCTAGATCCATACACTAACAAACCATCAGCAAAAGTTGGTTTTAAGATTACAGAAGATCTAGTTACACCTGAAGAAGATTCTACACTATATGATCAAGCAAGAGGGTTTGCTAACTTTAGTGCTCCTGGAGCGCACAGGCTTTCTATTGGTCTAGGTTTAGTAAAGTATGATTTAGATGCTACAACAGATAGCAATTTCATTCAACTAATTTCTGTTAAAAATGGATCTGTTCAAAGAAAGATCCAACCAGCAGATTACAATATCATTGAAGAGACTCTAGCAAGAAGAACTTACGATGAGTCTGGTGATTATGTTGTAGAACCATTTGATACTGAAGTAAGAGAGTATTTACAATCTGGTTCCAACAAAGGTATTTACAAAAAGAACGAAGAGACTGGTTTAGTTAATGGACTAACAGAAGCAGAAGCATCACAGAAGATGGTTCTTTCTGTTGGATCAGGTAAAGCTTACATTAAGGGTTACGAAATTCTTAATAAAGAAAGTAAGTATCTTACTGTTAACAAGTCTCGTGAGTCTCTAGAAAGAGATAATATTACACTGAAGCATAGTGATCTTTCTAGTTTCTATCTAACAAACACATACAATACTATTCCTCTTAACTCGTTTGATGCAGATCTAACTGCATTTCCAACATTATATCTCAATCAATCTTTTGGTGACGGTTCTATTGGTACAAACGATACAGAGTCTAATACTGCACACAAGCAAACTCGTTCCAGAAGAACATCTGAATTTACTTCAGATCAAGCAATTAAAACTATCCTTGTAAGTGTTACTGCAGGTACAGCAGGTCAAACTTACGCTGATATTAATGATACTACTATTGAGACTACGTTCAACTCTTTCTGGGTAAGAATTGCATCCCAAAGTAATGACGTTCAGGAAGTAACAACCCTAGCATTCTCTAAGTTTGATGGTAACACTTTCTTGGGACAAGGAAATTACCTAGAACTAACTGTTATCGGTAGAAGAGATGTTGTAGATACTTTACTAAAGGAATATAGTGAGTTTAATACTAATAAAAGAACACAACTATACTTCTCTGAATCTGCTGCAGAATCTTCTGATGCTGCAGGAATCTTTGGTGATGTTATTAGTTATCAAGAGTCTATTGTTCCTACCATTGGTTTAGCAAAACCAAAGAATATTACTCTAGCATCTAGAGGAATTGGTTTTGACCCTAACTCAGATAGAATTCTATCCAGAGGTAGAGTTGGATCTACACCAGCTTACAATGCGACATTTAAGATGTCGTATTTTAATCCAACGTTCTTAACAAGAATCACGGTTGATACTGATATTCCTTCAGGACAATTTGAGACTGGTAAGTATATTACTGGATCTAGAAGTGGTGCTTATGCTGTTATCGAAGGATCTCCTGACGGATATCTAACTTCTGGTAATAAGATCTATTGTAAGTCTCTTTCTGGTACATTCCAAGCAGGAGAAACTATCGTTGATGAAGCAGGTAACTCTTTAAGAATTGCAAAAGAGAATACTGTATCACACTTTGTTGTTGATAACAGAGGAATCAACTATGGAGGTTTAACGGCTGCTGTTCTAGATGGTGTTAAGTATGATCCAGCAATCATTAAACCACACCTAGATCCTAGCAATGGTATCTACAAGTTAACAATTGAACAAAGGGATGTTGTTTCAGTTGAGTATGCTCAACCACCTAATGTAACACTAACAACTACATCAACAACATTTAGTGCATCAAATACTGCTATTGTAAGAGCAGTTCTATTCCAAGACGTTGTACTGACTTACACACCACAAAATGTTAAGTCTATGAGTGCTAGATTTGGTGTTGCTCCTGCAGGAGCACAAGCACCTAATCTATTCACATCTGATATTGAGTTTGTTAGAACTAACTACATTACATCTACTAACGTAACTGACTTCACATTTAGTGGATCTCAAGGAGAAGCATTTGTTGAGTGTACAGGATTTGGTGGAGATGCATCCAAGTTCTTGGTACAAGGTGATGTTGTACAGTTCTCGGATGAAAACAATAATCTAGTAAAAGCTATTGTACAACAGGCAACACGTCCAGAAGGTGTTAAAAAATCTAGAATTTATCTAGATTGTTTACTCCCAGAAAATGTTGCTTCTACAACTGTTATTAGAGTAAGACCAAAAGTAGATAATGTATCTAAGTCTTCTCTAATTTTCCCAACTGGTAGTAAGCAAATCAAGTCTCTAGTTAAGGGAACTGATGATACTGCACTCAAGTATTATGCTAGAAGAGATTTTGTTCTAGATTCTTCTGCTTCTGGTGGTCAACTTACCTTCAAAGCACAACTTGAATTTGGTACTCAAAAGTTTGTATCTTTCAGTGAAGATAATTTCCTTCTTTCTGTACTGGACAAAGGTAATGCAACATCTATTGAAACTGGTGATGTTGTATATGTACCAGCAGATGCTGTTGCTGTAGCATCGTCCACAGATACATCTACTGGTCTAACTGCAGGTAGTGTGACGGTTACTTTACCGTCTACTTACTTTGGATCACTGTCTGGTGGAACTACATATCCAAAACTAAAATTAACTGCAACTTTAGAAGTTTCTAAAGCACGTCCTAGACTGAAGACTGTTATTAGAAACAAAAAAGTTGTAATAACTCCATCTGGAGATAGAGTTATTCCTATTAGAGGACAAGATCAGGATGCAGCAGAGATAAACACAATCTCTTATTCTGATGTAATCAAGTTAAATTACATTTACGAAGGATCTACTACTACACCTCCTGAAATTGATAGTGCTGGTAAGTTAATCAGTGGTACTGATGTTACTAACAGATATACATTTGATGATGGTCAGAGAGATACTTTCTATGACGTTTCTAGAATTGTTCTCAAACCTGGATTCAATAATCCAACGGGTCAAATTCTAATTTCATTTGATTACTTTGATCATTCATCTGGAGACTTCTGTGTTGTTGATTCTTATATTCATGAAGCTGGTGTTTCTGCAGATGAAATTCCAACATTCAACTCTTCTGTTTATGGTGTAACAAATCTAAGAGATGTTATTGATTTCAGACCAAAAGTTGATACTGCAGCAACAATCACTGGTTTCCAAGATCAGTCTAATTTTGCTAGAAATATCTTCAATGAATTTACTGGAGAAGGTGGCGTTGTAACCGCATGTCCTGCATCCGACAGTAATCTACCATATACAATTTCATTCTACCAGAGTCAGTATCTGGACAGAATTGATGGTCTCTTCTTAAATAAGAAAGGAGAATTCCTAGTTAAAGAAGGTAACTCTTCACTCAACCCATCTAAACCAGAATTGGTAGATGATGCAATAGCTCTTGCATATCTGTATGTTCCTGCTTACACAACATCTAGCAAGGATGTTCGCACGATTCCTGTTGATAACAAGCGCTACACAATGCGTGATATCGGCAAACTAGAGAAGCGTGTAGAAAGACTAGAATATTACACTCTACTAAGTGTCTTGGAACAACAAGCACTAAACATGCAAATTAAAGATGCTGGTGGATTTGAAAGATTTAAGAGTGGTTTTGTTGTAGATAACTTTGAAACACATAAAGTTGGTAGAGTAAGTTCTATTGATTATAAGTGTTCTATTGATACAAAACAGTCTGTACTAAGATCTCAATCGAGAGAAGACAGTGTTAATCTATCAGAAGTTAATACTAAAGAAGATGAGAGAGTAGTAGCAGGTTATGTTAGAAACGGTGATGTTCTAACTTTACCATACAGTGAACTAACTCTTCTTGAGAACCCATTTGCAACCAAAAAGATTAATCCAAATCCATTTGTTGTTCTGCAATATGTTGGTGATGCATCTTTAGATGCACCTGTTGATTCATGGTATGAGAATACAGATGCTCCTTTAATTACAGATAACAATACACAACTCTATACAATTTTCCTAGCAAAGGATAATGTAAGAGAAGCGTATTCTAGCATCTATAATTCTTATGCTGTAAACTGGGTAGGATCTGATCAAAACTTCTTCAATATCAATTCTCTATCTGAGATCAATTCTGATGCAGTTACTTCTTCTGTTCAAATTGCTAACGTTGGAAGTTCCTCTAATATTAGTCCTCAAAATAATGAGACTGGTAAAGGTCTACAGACAAAAGTTATTGGTGAAACTGCTATTGCTAGTTCCTTGCAACAGTTTGCTAGATCTAAAGCAATCAGATTCAATGTTCGTAGAATGAAACCCAACACTAGAATCTATCCTTTCCTAGAAGGTAGAGATATTTCTAGATGGACTAATTCTGATCTTAGATACACTGGAGTTGCTGGTAACTCACTATCCACATTCGGTTCTGCTATTACTACAGATGATGCTGGTAATGCTAGTGGATTGATTCTAATTCCAAATGGTTATCCTCCTATTCAGGGTAGCACATGGAACAATTATATCTACAATACACAATACGACACAAATGCAGAGCAACTGCAATTTACTGTTGGTGAGAAAACCATTAGATTTACATCTAGTGCAACAGATGAAGCAAAGGAGAATGTCGAAACATTTACCGAAGTCAAATACTATCCAACGGGAGTCCTTCCTAGAAATACATCTACAATTACTTCTACTCTCCCTGCAAATCTCAAAACAAATGAAGGCAGACAAATTGTCGATACAGACACTGGAGCAACTAAGAAACCTTCTCCATTAACACAAACATTTAAAGTTGAAAACTTGGATGGTGGATGTTTTGTAACTGGTATTAAACTCTTCTTCAATAAGAAGGATTTAAAAGTTCCAGTTAGAACATATCTAACAAATACTGCTAGTGGAAAACCAGGCAAAGCAATTATTCCTGGTACTGAATCTACTATTGCTCCAGAAACAAAACTGAAGGTGTTTATCTCACAAGACGCATCTATTGAGATTGGTGAGACTGTTACTGGATCTGTATCTGGTGGATCTGGTCCTGTATTTAAAGTTTTTGATAGAACTGATACAGAGGTACTACCAGGATCTGCAGATAAGATTCCTCTTTCTGCCGATCAGGTTTACACTCTAGTCCTCTCTAATAATAATGGTGAAGTATTTACTGCTGGAGAATTACTAACTGTACCATCACTAACTCTAGCAAATAATACAAACAACACTACTATTAGTCTAACTATCGCTAAAGATTCTGGTAAACTAGTTGATCTCAAAGTATTGACTACAGGAACTAATTATGATACCGCTTCAATGGTAATTGAAAGTCCTCAGTTACCAGGCGGAACAACTGCTACTGGTAGTCTGGGTGTTTCTGGTGGTAAGATTTATAATTCCGAAGTATCGATTGCTGGATCTGGATACACCAGTCCACCATCTATTGTTATCAATGGTACTGGAGCAGGAAATGCAGGTGCTTCTATTCAGAGTGTTATCGATATCGACGCTCCTGGTGTAACCATGGGTGTCGCGACAAATCTTGCTTCAGATGTACAAGGAAGTGTAGGAACACTATTCAAGTTTGATCACCCAGTATATCTACAAAATGATTCTGAGTATGCATTTGTGGTAGAAACTGATTCTACAGAATACGAAGTTTGGGCATCTGAAGTTGGTGCTACTTCTGGATCTGGTACTGTTACTCCTATCTCTGGTCTTGGATCTGTATTCAGATCTCAGAACGTAGAAAGTTGGACAGAAGATCTGAGAGAAGATATCAAATTCAGTCTAATGCGTGCAGAGTTTGATACCTCTAGAACTGCTAGCGTGCTTCTAACGAACGAGCAACTTGGTTTTGAAACTATGGCTCTTGATCCTATCAGCACAAGCAGTGAAGCATTTAGTAGTGCTACACTGAAGAAGTTTAGAGGAAACAATAAGTATGTACGTGTTCATCATAGAGATCACGGATTTGAAGAAGATGGTAAGTCTTACGTATTCTTCAAAGGTGTAGGATCTACAGGTGGTGTAGCAGCATCTACAATTAATACTAACTTGTTCCAAGTAGAAAATGTTGGTGTGGATAGTTTTAATTTTGTATCACCTACAGAAGCAAGTTCCAATGATATTGCTGGTGGTAGTGCTGGTTTGATTTCTACTAACAGAAAGTTTGAGAAATTATATGCTGATATTGGATATCTTTCATTCAAACAAACTAATATTGATTCTTCTGTTAAAACAACAAATATTATTCCAATTGATAACGGTCCTGTAAATTATGTTTCATATTCACAAACTGGATATGAGAAAACCTTTATTAAGCAAGAGCATTACTTTATCAATCAAAAAGTAATTGCATCTCGTGTTAATGAACTCTATAACGGTGTAGATAATTCTCTAGTTTATAAATTGGATCTATCTTCAGAATCATCTAATCTTTCTCCAGTTATTGATTTAAGAACAAGTTCTGTTAAAACTATTAGTAATAGAATTGAATCTGCTAAAGGAACTGAGAAGAGATATGGTAGACAAAACCAACTCTTAGAATTCTACAAGATCTATCAGTTTGCTATCACTGGTAACAGTGGTACTGATATTACTGTAGGTCAGACAGTTGATTCCACTACAAATACCAACACTTCTGAAGTTGCTGGTCTGAAAGGTGGTAGTGGTAAGGTTCTAGCATGGGATACATCAACTAATACAATGACTGTACAGTTGAGAAACAATGGTCAATTTAAAGCATCTGAAGCATTAACTTTCTCCACTCAAACTTCATTGACTGGTGTTACGGTTACAAATTCTGGTGCTACTGAAGTCAAACCAAACTTCAGCATCACTACAACATTGAATGCATATAATCTATCACAAAGTTCTTCCGTTGCTGACGATGAACTATACCTTGATAAGATTAGCGGCAAAATTGTTGATTGGGATGCACAATCACAAATTCTAACAGTATTCAATGATAAGGAAGCAATTAATAGCGACTTTACATCTGCCGTGACTGCTGGTTCTGCATTTACTAGAAATACTCAACCTACTAATCAAGCACCTGATATTTTCCGTGTTGGAGATGCTGTTCAGTATGTAAACCAACCAGCAAATACAAATGACTGGTGGATTGTTAGAAAGGTTGGATATACTTCTGGTGTTGAATTTGTTCCTGAGAACAGATCCAAAAATACATCTGGTGTTTCTAAGTACGTAACTAAAGAAATTTCCCTAGAGAATCCAGGAACAACTATTGATGTTAAACTAACAGCAAATATCAGAGAAGTTTCTAATATCAAAGTTCTTTATAAGATTAAAGAATCTTCTAGTGAACAAAACTTCGATGATATTGAATGGGCATTCTTCAATGAAACTGGTATTCCAGATATTAGTATTGAAGCATCAGCAGAAAACGAGATTTCTGGTCTCTTTGAGAAACAAGATTCTTATCAAGAACTACCATTTAGTGTAACTAATTTACCAGAATTTACATCATTTGCAGTGAAAATTATTATGGAATCTGATAACCCAGCATACGTACCTAAAGTACAAGACCTAAGAGCAGTAGCATCGTTCTAATGTATAAAGTAGAAGGAGAGGACGGATTGTTTAGAGATCCGTCCACTGGTGCTATCATTAATAAGGATACCAAAACATTTGAGCAAGTGAGAGCGGCAAGACTGAGGCAATCATTACAAGATAATGAACTTCAGAAGTTGAGGGATGAGATATCCGAACTAAAGTCGATTCTCCATGCTATAATAAATAGGTCAGACAATTCATGAATTATTATGTCCTGCACCGATACATCAAAACTGCGCGGCGAATTTGAAGCGCAACTGAAAGACGCTGATGCGAAGATCGCAAAGGTAAAAGAAGAACTAGTACGCCTTAATGAGTACCGCACCAAACTGCAAGGTGGTCTAGAAACTCTTGGACTTCTGGATGAGCAAAACAAAGATCACGAACACCCAGCAGAAGAAGCTGCTCCAGAAGCAGTAGCTGCTGAGTGAGTTGGTACGAAGGGCACAGTCATAAAGCATCATGGACAGATGTAGAAGGCAACTGGATGATCTCTAATGATTGGTGCCCTTCTTTCATTAAGATCGAAGATTTATTAGATCTATGTAATGAGAGTAATCTCAAAACTATTGATCTAAAAGACATTGCTTGGAAAGGAAAACACCTCCACCCATGGAAAACAGGAGACAATTGTTACTGTTGTGGAAGTATTCTTTATCATAAATGTGATCCTAGTTACCCTGGTATAGTTGCATATAACGCTCCCAATCCATATGATAATAAGTATCGTATGTTAGATGGGAGACATAGAATCATGAAACTTCTAGATCAAGGTCACACAAAAGGTTCGTACTATGTTTTAGATTGGAATTTAGTCAAACCCCTTGCTATTAAAGGAGATGCTAGGTTGCATTTCTTGCAAGCAGAACTAGATAAAATTAAAGAAGAACGTAAACAATATCCCCCTCGCTAAATAGTGAGGGGTTTTCTTTTAGGCTGATGGCGGCAATACCAATTAATTTGATTTGTGAGAAGGGTACAGATTTCTCTGCGACGTTCAATATTCAGAACGAAGCAAATACTACCCCACTCAATCTCACTGGATATACCGCTGTTGCCAAGTTAAGAAGAAGCTATTCGTCATCTACTGCAACTGACTTTGTTGTTGGTTATCCAGATAGATACAATGGTGCTTTATCAATTTCGCTACCAAACGCAACAACAGCAGCACTAGAAGCCCGAAGATATGTCTATGATATTCTCCTGACTGCTCCATCTGGAACTAAGTCAAGAGTCATTGAAGGTATAATCGAAGTAACACCAGGAGTATCCTGATGCCTACGTATAACGTTAGTGTACAGAATTCCAATTACAATGTAATTGCTCCAGCGCAGAAAAAGTATGCGGTTGGAGTTACTTATGATATACCTGCAAAATATCTGCAGAATAATAATATTGTTCTGGATGACTTTACCAGTCAGTTCAACAATTCTCAAACTGTATTTAATTTAACAAATAACAACGAGCTTTACGTTCCAACTGACTCTAGTCAAATTATTGTTTCTGTAAATGGTTTGGTTCAACACCCAGGTGTTGACTACTCAGTCAGCAACAGTCAGATTGCTTTTACTACCCCTCCTTCTGTAGGAGATAAAGTTTTTATTGTTGCTTTAGCAACAACTGCAGATCTAACTAGAACAATCAATTTTGTTCATAGTAGTGGATCTCAGGATATGACTGCTGGAATCAAAGGTGAACTAACCCTAGATGTTACAGGACAAATTGATACATGGACTATCGTTGGTGATGTAAATGGATTTCTTAGAGTAGACATCGAGAAATGCAGTTATAATGACTATCCTAATGGATTTTCTTCAATCGTTAGCACGGATTATCCGACTATCGCCCAAGGAACCATGAAAGGAAACAACGATAACCTAACCGTATGGGATAAAACTTTGGTCGCGGGAGATATCCTCAGATTCAAAGTACAAGGCGTAACCAGCATCAGAAGATTCATGGTTGGTTTGAAAGTCTTGTTATGATAAATAATTTACGGTTGAAAGATTTATAAATAAACGTAAGCAAGCACACAACAATTTTGGAGTTAAGTTAAATGGCACTGCTAGTACCTAATATTGGCGAACTTGAGTCGCTTCGTTATCTAATCAATAACAACAATCATGTTCTAGATCGTGAGGACAATGCTCCTAGAGATCTAATCCTTAAGCTGTACAGCAGCGACACTACCCCTGCTGAAGGTGATGTACCTTCCACCACAGCATACTATGAACCATATGCCAATGGTAATACCAACACATACGGTACTTCTGGTACAACTGGCTATCCTCTAGCTATTAACAATAGAACAGAGTCTCGCTACGACTACACAGATCAGTATGGTATTCTCCTAAATGGTGCCCAATGGAAAATCAACCAAGACTCCTCTGCTAACGTTGTAACTACTGCTACTTATCCTGAGCAGACGTTTACTTTCTCTGGTGCTGCTGGTAACATCTACGGTTACTACATTGTAAGAGCAAACAACATGCCTGTTGCAATTCATGGCGTTGTTGATGCTGCTTCTGGTGCTGCTGCTGCAACTATCAACAAAGGTAGTTCTGGTTCTCCATGTATTGGTGTTATCGGACAAGATTACATCACCTTGCCTAACACTGCTAGCATCATGGACAATGTTACTCTTGGTATGCAAGTCAGTGCAGCGACAACTGCAGCAATTGCAGCGTCTGGTGTGTTTGTTGGTGGTATCGACCGCGCAGCTCGCAGAATTTACCTCTGTGATGCATCTAACGTAGCAGTTCTTCTGACTGATAACATTCAGGCAGCAACCGATCCTACGATCAACCTGGACTACACTACAGTTACTACATCCTCTGCACACGGTCTACAGAAAGGCGACGTTATCTACATCGCTCGTGGTACTTCTAACACCACAACCACAGAGAACACCTACACAATCTTCGATGTTCCTTCGGGCACAACATTCGAGACCACACCTGCGCTTAACGGCACTGGTAACCTGACTCTTTATAGCAGCATCATGTTCGCTGAAAGATTCACCAATGGTCCATACCCAATTCAGAACAACGGTGACCAAATCAAAGTTACCTTGAACATCAGCCTCGACTGATATTTGACTCTACTTTATATCATAATCATTTGGGGGACTTCTTTATAGTCCCCCTATTTTTTTGATACTGTATGGCGAACTACGTATACGCTGATACGAATAACGCATTATACCTAACGTTTGAGACAGAAAACTTAGGTGATATTTCTGCGTCTGGAACTACAGCAGATTACGGAGACATCACATCATCATCAACAAATTTAATACCAAACACTCCTCTAGCAGAAAGTGATATTGATGGAGATAGAGGAGAGATTGTAAATCAAAGTATTTCACCTATGGGCGCTGTTGCGTCTATGACCTCTACAGCAAACGAAGCGTTTGCTAGAACGAGTTATCTTGGTTCTGGTAATATTGCAGCGTCTGGTATCGCTGGACAGTCACTTAAACGTATCTGGATTGGTTCAGGAACCATATTCGAGATATCTGATGGTATGGAACGCAGTTCCGCATTCTGGTTGGGTTCAGGTGGAGCAACATTTGATGGTGCGGCGGTAGAAACATTTAACGCAACTTATAATACCGATTCTGATCTACTATTATCAGATGATGATTATGGAACTATAGAACCCTTACATGAGGGTTATATACAAAACCAAAAAGCACTTCTGGGTCAAGCTCTTTATTTTCCGACTCCAGATGGCGGCAGCATTACAGAACCTTTCAGCGAGGGAGAGGAAGATTACGGTTCCATAGCATTTGGACAGACACGTAGAAATGTCCACGATATACAAACAGTAGAAGCAGCTAGAGGTAAGTTTACATTAGGTGAGCGTAAAGAAACTGGTTTACGTTACCAGACTAGAACTACTGCTACAGATATTCCTGATATGCCTATCAATAGGTATGAATGGATTGGTACTGGATTTAATAATGGACTTGGTGGTGAAGTATCTGAAAGATATAAACCTACATTCGGACAAACAGGTTCTGGTTCTCTGTTTGCACTTAGTGGTGTATCAGAAGCAGTTGCTATTCAAGAAGAATCTTCTACGCAACATGTTCCTGATTTTGGTCTCTTCCTTGTATCTGGATCTAGCGTATTCAGAGTCACTAATGATTGGGTTGGTTCTGGATCTCTATTTGGATTTGGTGGTGTTGTCGAAGCGGCAACATTCCACTACAATATTTCTTCTACTCTACCATACTCTACAGAGGATTATGGTGCAGGGTTTACTACAACATCAACCGAAGACATCGGTCTCATCACCGAGATACAGTCAGGTGGTGAAGAGAACTGGTACTACATCAATCATCTTGGACCAGCAACTCCATTCGGACCAGCAACCTTTGCTAATGGTCCTGATGCACAAGGTAACACATATGCTCGTGTTAGACCTTTCATTGCATCTGGTTCACTATTCTCTGCTAGCGGTGCTGCAGAAGCAGTCAGCTCTAACCCACCAGAAACTACTGCTCTAGTATCTTTCTCTGGTCATGGTATTGAGAAGTCTATCTTCCGTGAAGTATTCTCTGGATCTCTATTCAGTGTCGGTGGTGGAGTTGAGAAAGTCACATTTGATTATAATCTATCTTCTATCAATCTCTTCACGACCGAAGATAGAGATCTCGTTACAAATTCTGCTTCCACAAATGAGGACTTTGGTTCTACAACCGAAGGCATTCCTCAGGGTGCGGTTGACTTTGACCATATTGTATTCACTCAAGATGCATATGGTACTACTGGTGGACTTACTTGGAGTCTTACCAGATCTCTCTGGACACAAGAAGAGATTGATGAAAAACTATTCATCAACCCAGATTATGTTACTCCAGAAACAGGTCTTGTTCCTGTCGTTGGTGTTGAGCAAACACAAGAAGAATCTGGCGATGTTTCTTACATCCCAATCTTTGGACAGGTTGGTGAAGGTAGTCTGTTTGCTATCGGTGGTGCAGCAGAAGCAGTTTCTGTTTCCGAAGAAACTACAGGTCTATTCAGTGTATCTGGATCTACAACATTCCGTGCGGTAGTAGATTATGTTGCTTCTGGATCTCTATTCACACTCAATGGTTGTGCAGAGTCTGCAACGTTTGATTATAACGAGACAACTGTCGTCACATTCACAACAGACGATCAAGGTCTTATTACTGCTACTGGATCTATTGTTGATTATGGTAGCATCACCAATCCACTTACAGCAGGTATTGCTAATCACGGTACAGTTATCCATACTTCTACCGTCAACGCTGTTACTGGAACTTATACATTCAGCAACACATCTACCGAGAAGAATGTCGTCAGAGAAGTCTTTGGTGGTTCTCTATTCTCCTTTGGTGGTGCAGTCGAAGCAGCAACATTCGATGATCCTGATAACACACTCATCGCTACCCTATCTGGTCATGGTATCGAGAAATCTGTCTTCCGTGAGATCATGGGCGGATCTCTCTTCTCTGTTGGTGGTGGAGTTGAGAAAGTCACATTTGACTACAACCTATCCTCTATTGTTACCTATAGTACACCTGTTGATAATGGTCTTATCAGCAGCGCAACTACAACAACAGCAGACAACGGATCGATTGTCGATCCGCTAACAGAAGGAATAGACGATCTTGGAACTATTATCTACAGTCAAACTGTAGAAGGTACTACAGGTGGAGTCACGTTCTCTTACACGAGACCATCTTGGACTCAAACAGAGATCGACGACAAACTATTCATCAACCCAGATTATGTTACTCCTGAGACAGGTCTTGTTCCTGTTGTCGGTGTTGAACAAACCCAGGAAGAATCTGGTGATGTAAAATATATCCCAGTCTTTGCACAGATTGGTTCTGGTTCTCTATTCGCGATCGGCGGAGCAGTCGAAGTTGCTGGGGTTGCAGAAGAAGCAACTGGTCTATTCAGACTATTCACATCTGCAGCAGGTATTGGTAACACTTATAGATTCTGCTGGAATGCACCTCCAGTTACAGGCGGACTATTCTCTATTGGTGGTTGTGCAGAATCCGCAACCTGGGATTACAACGAATCCTCTATTGTTACCTTCAGCAGCGAAGATAACGATCTCATTACCAATGCAGTACAAACAACTGCAGACAATGGATCTATTACAGACCCACTTACAGCAGGAATCCAGAATAACGGAACAGTTATTCATACTTCTACAGTATATCCTGTTACTGGAGTTCTTGCAGTTGGTAGTACAACTACATTCTCCAAGTCCAACGATTACATTGGATCTGGATCTATCTCCACATTCTCTGGTCAGGCTCTAATAGAGAAGGCAGGATTTGCCGAAGAATCGATTGGTCTATTCAGCGTATCTGGATCTAGTGTATTCAGAGTAACTAATGATTGGGTTGGTTCTGGATCTCTATTCACCTTTAATGGTGGAGTTGAGAAGGTTACCTTCGACTACAACGATACCACAATCGTCACGTTTAGCACAGACGATCAAGGTCTCATTACTGCTACTGGATCGATTGTTGATTACGGCAGTATTATTAACCCACTTACAGCGGGTATTCAGAACAACGGTACAGTTATCCATACTTCGACCGTTAATGCTGCTACTGGTCTTATTGATCTTACTGGTGTCGGTCAGACTCCAAGAACAAGACCTTTCATCGGCAGTGGTTCTCTATTCACAGCATCTGGTGCAGCAGAGACAGTCGCCTTTGATGAAGAATTTACAGGTCTCTTCAGACTCTTTACCTCTGCCGCAGGTATTGGTAATACTTACAGATTCTGCTGGAATGCACCTCCAGTTACAGGTTCCTTGTTCTCTGTCGGTGGCGGAGTCGAGAAAGTCACCTTCGATTATGGTGATCAAGTCATCTTCACTAGCGATGACTACGGTAGCATCACTGCTCCTACAAATTATCTTACCGATCACTTTACAAATGGTCTGGTTGCAGAACCTCTCAGCGAGGGAGAGGAAGATTATAACACGATTCTTTATAATCAGACAGTTGATGCTTACGATGGTGGAACTGGACCAGTCTTTACGTTCGGTTATCAGAGAGCATCACTCACTCAGGAAGATATTGATCTTCTACTGTTTATCAACCCAGATTATGTTACTCCAGAAACAGGACTTGTTCCTGAGGTTGGAGATGAAGCAACACAAGAACAGTCTGGTGACGTTAAATACGAACCTGCATTTGCTCAGATTGGTTCTGGTTCTCTATTCGCAGTTGGTGGAGCAGCAGAAGCAGTTGCTGTTGTTGAGTCTACTATCGGTCTATTCAGTGTATCTGGATCTAGCGCATACGCTAGAACAAGACCTTTCATTGGCGGTGGTTCTCTATTCACCCTCAACGGTGCTGCGGAATCTGCAACTTGGGATTATAACGAGACCTCGATTGTTGTCTTCACGTCTGTTGATTACGGCAATGTTACTGGTACACCATCTACAGGTGCTGATTACATTGATACTGGTTTCGTCAATGAGACGACAACCGATGGTGAGATCAACTATGGAACAGTCGTCAATACTTCTACAGTATACCCACTAACAGGATCTTATGTTGTAAGTGGCGATTCTGTAGACAAGAAAGTTGCACGCGAGATTGGTGGAGGCACGCTCAGCACATTCTCTGGTCAGGCTCTGGTCGAGAAAGTTACCTTTGCAGAAGAAGCAACAACACTATACGATGTTGTTGGTACAGCAGTTTCTACGAGAGCGAGAGACTTTGTTGGATCTGGATCTCTCTTTACACTCAATGGTTGTGCCGAGGCAGTTACTTGGGATTACAACGAAGATTCTATCGATGTATTCAGCAGCGAAGACAATGGTCTTATCTCTGCTACTGCAACGGTTCTGGAAGACAACGGTCTCATCACCGATCCTCTTACTGCTGGTGAAGAGAACAACGGTACAGTTATCAATACTGCTACCACATATCCATACGGAACAATCGATCTTACTGGTGTCGCTCAGACTCCAAGAACAAGAGACTTTGTTGGATCTGGATCTCTATTCACCGCATCGGGTGCAGTCGAAGTTGCTGTTGTTGATTACGAATCAACTTATCTATTCACTGTTGTTGGTACAACTACATTCAGAAGATCTAGAGACTTTATTGGATCTGGATCTCTATTCAGTGTCGGTGGATGTGTCGAGAAAGTCACCTTCGATTATAACGACGACACAGTTCTTGTATACACAGGAATTGATAACGGTCTTATCACCGACACTGCTACAACAACTGAAGATGATGGATCTATCTCCAGTCCTATAAGTGCTGGCGAAGAATCCAACGGTCTCATTGCGTTCCCCAATAGAACTCTTACAGCAACAACAGGAACGATTCAACTTGGTCTCACTAGAGATCCACTTACTCAGGAAGACATTGACGAACTTCTATTCATCAACCCAGATTATGTTACTCCTGAAACAGGACTTGTTCCTCAAGTTGGTGACGAGAAGACACAAGAACAGTCTGGTGATGTTAAATACGAACCTATATTTGCTCAGATTGGTTCTGGTGGATTGTTTGCAGTTGGCGGAGCAGCAGAAGCAGTTGCTGTTGCTGAAAGTGGAACAGGACTATTTGCTATATCCACTTCCCCAGCGTTCATCGGTAACACTTACAGATTCTGCTGGAAGTGGACTGGTTCTGGTAATCTACCAATTATTAATGGTGCTGCTGAATCTAGAACGTATGATTATAGTGATGAACTTATACAACCCTTCACTCAGGTTGATAACGGTCTCATCTCTGCTGCAACAACAACTACTGATGATAACGGTAGTCTCGTTCTACCAACTACTGCAGGCGAAGAAGACAACGGCAGTATTCTCAACACCGTCATCACTCCTGCTCAAGGAACATACACAGTCAGTGGTGCAACCGCTGTTGTTGCGAGATCTTCTTACGTTGGTACTGGTTCACTCTTTACTGCTGGTGGAGCAGCAGAAGTTGTTGCTCAAACAGACGATACCACTGGACTATTCACAGTCAGTGGTGTTGCGGACACAATCAGATCCCGCGCATACGTCGGAACTGGAACACTCAACGCACTCAGTGGCGTTGCAGAATCTAGAACTTGGGTATACGACAGAGATCTTCCTGCTGTACTTACATCTGAAGATTATGGTTCTGTCGATGCTTCTGCTACATCCAACGAAGATCAAGGTCAGGTATCCAACCCACTAACAACTGGTGAAGTTGATTACGGTGAAGATGGAACTCTAGCACATCTAACTGATCCTGCACATGGTACTTACACCATTAGTGGTGTTGCTGAGACTCCGTTTGAAAGAAGGTATATTGGATCTGGATCTTACGGTGGATTCTCTGGTACTGCAGTTGACCGCTTTGCTAGATTTGCAATCGTTGATGGATTTGGTACTTATACCCTATTCACAGCACCTGCATTTATTGGTAATACTTACAGGTTCGCATTTAAGTTTGTTGGATCTGGAACTCTACCTGTCTTTGGTGGACTTGTCGAATCTACCACAACAAACCCACCAGAAGATACAGTTCTATTTACTGGATCTGGTACTGCAGTCGAGAGACAAACAGACAGGTGGGTTGGATCTGGATCCTTGTTTACTGCTGGTGGTGTTGCAGATACAGTCACAGTCAACGAAGCAGCAACAGGTCTATTTACAGTATCTGGTGCTGGTATCGAGAAGCATACCGAACGTTATGTCGGTACTGCAACTGCTATTACTCTGTCTGGTACTGCAGTCGAGAAAGCAACTCAAGATTATATTGGAGATACTGCTCAGTATACTCTATCTGGATCTGCTGTCGAAAGAGAAAGCAACGCCGAAGTTGGATCTGGTTCCCTATTCACAACAGGTGGAGCTGCAGAATCCAAGACCACCAACAAACCAGAAAGCACCGTCATCTTTGTTGTTGGTGGAAGCAAAGCAGAATCCTTTACTCCAGCAACAGAAGTTGGATCTGGTTCTCTCTTCTCTGTTGGTGGACTTGTCGAAAGCTTCACCGTCAACGAAGCAGCAACTGGTCTTTATACGATCAGTGGTCAGGTTGTATTCAACTATGTCGTCAGCTTTGTTGGTTCTGGATCTCTATTCACTGCTGGCGGAGCAGCAGAATCCAAGACCACCAACAAACCAGAAAGTACAGTTCTGTTTGCTGCATCTGGAACTGGAGCAGAAGCTGCTACAGTCAGAGAAGTATTTGTCGGTGGAACTTTATCTACCTTCTCTGGTCAAGCTCTTATCGAAAGAGTTGCGGTTGCAGAAGAAGATACAACACTATACACCTTCAGTGGTGCAGTCGAGTTTATCTACAGAGTCAGATATCCTGGTTCTGGTACTATCAATCTACTCAGCGGTGCTGCAGAAGCAGTTGCAGTTGCAGAAGAATTTACAGGACTTTACGAGTTCCAAGGAAGCAAGGACGAATCCTTCACACCAGCACCTTACATCGGATCTGGTTCTTATGGTGGATTCTCTGGAACGAGAGTTTCCGAGAAACATACCGAAGCATACTTCGGAATCACACAACCATATGTCGTTAGTGGTACAGGTACTGTTAGTGTTGAATACCACTTCACTGGTGTTGGTAATCTATTCACTTCCAATGGTGCAGCAGAATCCACAACTACAAATCCACCAGAAGATACTGCACTCTTTACAGTTGCTGGAAGTATTGGTACAGCAGCAGTTACCAAAGACTTCGTTGGATCTGGTTCTTATGGTGGATTCTCTGGTACATGTGTCGAGAGAGTTGCACAAGCAGACGAGGAAGGCGGAACTATCACACTCAGTGGTGCTGTTGTCTTCAAAATCAAGTACATGCCTGTTGTTGGGGGCAACCTCTTCACAGTTGGCGGTGCTGCAGAAAGAGTTGCATTCAACCCACCAGAAGACACATATCTACTTGTCTTTGGTGGAAGCAAAGCAGAATCCTTCTCTCCAGCAAACAACAGAGGATTCGGAAAAGCAACACTATCTGGTACAAGAGTATCCGAGAAACACACCGAACGTTATGTCGGTGACTTCGCTCAGTATACTTGGAGTGGTGAAGCAACTAACGTTAGATTCATTCCTAACTGGGTTGGTAGTGGTTCGATTGACCTCACTGGTGATGGTGATACTACTAGAGCAAGAGACTTTGTTGGATCTGGATCTCTATTCACAGCAGGTGGTCTCGCAGAGGCTGTTACAACCAACCTACCAGAAAGTACAGTTCTCTTTACCGCTGCTGGTCAGTCGGTAGAAAGACATACAGAATCTTATGTTGGTTCTGGTTCTGTAACTCTATCTGGCGAAGCAACAGACATCAAAGTCATTCGTTACTTCGATGGTTCTGGATCTCTATTCGCATTCAGTGGTGCAGCAGAAAGTGCTACGTTCGTCGAGACAGCAATCGGTCTCTACGGAATTGGTGGATTTGGTGCAGAAGCGTTTGTTGCACAACCACCAGAAGATACTGCACAATACACATTCAGTGGAAATGCAGTCGAAGAACAACTGGATCATTACACTGGATCGGGAGTCATGGACTTCCTCGAAGGTGGCGCTGCAGTTATCTTTGCAGAAGAGAAGATTACCTTCAGTCCAGATGGATTTGGTCTCTTCACATTCTCTGGAACAAGCCCAAGTGCAGTCAGTCGTCCTCACATTGGAAGTGGAAATATTTCCACGTTCTCTGGTCAAGCAATCGACGAAAAAGTTACGTTTGCAGACGACGAGACTTTACAGGTTCAACTCTCTGGCGAATCTGTTTCCAAGTTTACTGGAAGCTTCCTCGGTTCTGGTTCTCTATTCACTGCATCTGGTGCAGCAGAATCCACAACTACGAATCCACCAGAAGATACAGTTCTGTTTACTGTTTCTGGTACAGCTCAAACTCCGAGAGCAAGAGATTTCGTTGGTTCTGGATCCATTGTTATCACTGGATCTGCAGAAGAAAGAACAGTACAACCTCATGTTGGTACTGGTTCTCTATTCGCAGTTGGTGGAGCAGCAGAAGCAGTTGCGTTTGCAGATGCAGATACACTCATCGCAAGATTCTCTGGAGGAGCAAACGAATCCTTCATCCGTTCTGGATACCAAGCAACAGGTTCTGCAACTCTATCTGGAACATCAGAAGAGAAGCACACCGAAAGATATGTTGGGGATACTGCACAGTATACCATATCTGGTGGTGCGACAGAAGTCAGATTTATTCCTCACTTCAATGGATCTGGTTCACTCTTTACTGCAAGTGGAGCGGCAGAATCCAAGACCACCAACAAACCAGAAAGTACAGTTCTCTTCACATTCAGTGGAGAAGGCAAAGAAAGACTCGTCAACAGTCGTCATGTTGGAAGCGGTACTATTACTCTCAGCGGTGATGCTACTACCGAGTACCGCGAGTTTGAGGTTGGATTCACGTTCGTCACTATCATTTAAAGATCCCCAGTTTTTATAAATAAAACTAGCATAAATTCTAGGGGATACCCATGACCAAACAGGTACAGTTGAGAAGAGGTACTACGGTACAACACTCTACATTTACTGGTGCCCTTGCGGAACTAACTGTGGACACAGATACCATGAGTCTGGTTCTACATGATGGAGCCACAGCTGGTGGTATTCCTCACGCAAGGCAAGACTACGTTGTTGAGCAAATCACCATTTCTATGGGAATGATGGCGGCAATGGGTTGGTGAACCCAAAACTTTTTACAAGAGATTTATTATCAATGTGAGCACTGACTTGAGAACTACACTTCGTAACTATAAACAAACACAAGGGGAATAACAGAAAATGGCAAAAAAATTGCTCTTTGACTTTACGTTTGATGCTTCGGCAAAAACGGTCAAACTAAAAGGTAATCACCACCAGCGCCGTCTGTTGATGATTACAAACACAACAGATAACATTATTATCTACAACTTTGCTGACAGTACCAAGACTGGTACATTCAGTTATGATGGTGTTGCAGATGAAACTACAATCACTCTACTTCACGACACCACGTCGATGAGTGATACAGATGCACTTCAAATTTTTATAGAAGAAGATTCGGTAAAATTTGAACCATCGGAAACTTTTGTTGACGCTGTATCTAAGTTCAGAGTCTCCAATCCAGAAAACCTGATTGATACCGACTTTGAGTACGGACCTCAGGCATCTAAGTGGGAGACCATTCAGACGATCAACAACATTCCTTCTTTCTACGCATCTACTTCTGATACTACAATCCCCTTTATCTCTAAGGTAGAAGCAGTTGCTGGTTCAGAACTTATTACAGTTACTACAAGTTTTGACCACAACCTAACTAGTGGTGTTCCTATTACAGTTACGGGTCTTGCAGAAATTACTGCAGAAGGTACTTATATTATTCAGGCAGTTCCAACTACAACTACCTTTACATATAAGGCAAGATCAAACCAACCAACTACCAGAGAACTGCAAGGTACTTACACCTCGATTATTCCAGGTAAGTTCTTCCAGGGTTCTCAAATCTCCCTAGACCAGTCGATTGGTATTGTATCTGATCTATACAATATTCCTGTTACTGTAAAAGCAGTTACTACTCTAACAGCAACTACAACAGTTGACGCAAATGAGTATTTTGTTGGTGCAACTGTTAACGGTGCTGGTGGTGGTGCTGGTGTTATTGGTAGAGTCAGTGGTTCAACTATTGATATCTATGATGTAACAGGTTCTTTCAATAATGGTGAACAGATTGATCTAATTGGTTCTTCAATTGTTTACACTCTTGATGGTTCAACTGGTGTAGCAAGTGCTGGTAATAAGTATTTCCTTGATGGAGTACAACAAGCACAACTAGATCTTTCCAGAAAGTCGATCTACACATTCGATCTTTCTGATACTTCTGTTGGTACTCACCCATTAAGATTCTCTACTACATCTGATGGTACTCATGGTGGTGGTTCTGAATTCACTACGTTTGTATATGCACATGGTAGCCCAGGTAGTGTAGGAGCATACATCAGAATTTACATTGATGGAGCTACTCCATCTCCTCTGAGCTACTATTGTGATGCTCACCCAGGTATGGGTGATACATTCACTATCAGCACAAAGACAACTTCTAAAGTTTATCTAACTACTGTCTCTGAGCACGGTTTCGCAGACAACACTAACTTCTACTTCGTTAACACTGTTTCGCCTAAGATTCTTGAGATTCAAGATCCTACAGCAACTGCACCTGATGGAAGACCATATGTTGACGAAGATCCAACATCAAACACTGCGGTAACAGTAAACAGAGAAAAGACATTCGTATTCAACTACGAGTGTACATACACCAAGAGATTTGGTGAGTCTGATGTTAATTATGTTGATAATACAATCAGAATCCCCAGTCACAATCTCCAAAACCACTACTGCCTACTCTACTATCCAAACCCAGGTAACAGACCTTTGGGTGGTTTGAGAAGAATGCAGGTTTATTATGTTGAGAGAGTTGATGCTGATACCATTAAACTACACCAGTCTCAGCGTCTAAACCAAGGTGCTATCAACCTCAGTGATGCATATCCTGCAGCATCTTATCCTCATGATGGTACTTGGACATTTGGTGATCATAACTTCGGTCTTGTATACAATATCCGTAGAGAATACAAAGGTTGGTATGACTGGTATGCATACTTCTATACCTACTACTGGGATCAGGGTGGAACTAGATCTGGTCATGACTTCGCTGCAGTCAACAGCACCTATGGTCTAGGTGGTACTTCATGGGATAGAACAGTTTACTTTGCTACACGTCGTCCTGAATTGGGTGATAACAGCACTGATTATTTCTATATTAACTACTACTACCAGAACAGAGGTACACAACCTAGAACTTATGGATATAACCATGAGAGTCTTCCTTTCAGCACCTCTTCCAGATTTAACGGTAATTATGACTTCCTAACAGATAATAACAACCGCTATATCAATGACCAAGGTGAGGGTAATCAATGGAGTAGAGCATATACTGTACAAGGTTATAATAGTAATCTACCTCAAACTTATTACTATAGAGACAACTTCTATACTGACTATGTAAATCCACAATACGTCAGAGTTAGAGGTAACAACTGGTTCTTCTGGTATTACCAGGAAGGTTGGTCTGCAACTATGAACCGTTACTTCGCTAGCTACAGCTCCGATGGTTACACTAACCAGTACATCGCATTCGTTAAGAGGAATACCTCTACTAATGACTCGTTCTATAAAGAGAATCATGGATTCCCTAACAACCAGAACGTAACGCTGAGTGTTGCTGATGGTGGTCAGATTCAGTATTTCTATGATCAAAACATGAACCAGAGCACTTATACCTCTGGTACATTCTACATTGATAGAATTGATAACAACCGCTTTAGAATTAAGACAAGCACTGGTGCTTCTCCTGTAAGACTGAGATATGCAACTGGTAATATCACCTTTACTGGTGTTATTGCTAACCCTGCGAGATACTCCTTCTACATTAAGGACAACCTGTTCTCTACTGGTGAACTACTGAAATTTACCAGCCCAGGTACACTTGCATCGCCTTTCAGTAGCGGAAGCTCTTACTACGTTATCACTATTGACGGTAACAGATTCCAGTTAGCAACCACTGCTGGCAACGCTGCTAGTGGTAATGAAATTCAGTTTACTGGTCAAGGTAGTGGTGTTCAGTCTTTTGAGAACACGACTGCAGACTTTGGTACTGTTGATGGTTCATACACCACGACTAGAGCAATCTCCGAGAAGGAACTTGAAGTTACAATTCCATTCAAGATTGCACCTACTATTAAGCAGTTTGATGCAAGTTCAAACATTGATGTTTCTAACAACTGTGTTAACATCAACAACCACTTCTATTCCACTGGAACTAGAATCATCTATAACGACAACAGTGGATCCGCTGTTGGTGGTCTGACTCATAACACTGATTACTATGCAGTTCTAGTTGATAACAACAACTTCAGACTTGCACCTTCACTACAAGATGCTCTAGATAATACAAACATCATTACCATTTCTGGTACAGGTTCGGGTATCCAAGAATTTATTTCTGGAAACCTATCTGGTGAGGTTACTGGTACTGGTACAATTGAAGTTGTTACTGGTTCTAGAAGAGTTGTTGGTACAAACGCAGCGTTCCAGAGATTCTTTAAGATCGGTGATATCATCAAGGTTGTTAACACAACTGGTGGTACTCCAGGTGTTCTTGAATCCAGAAGAGTTACTGCTATTACTGACGACGATCTACTTCTCGTCGATACTGCATTCTCCTTCTCCCAGTCTGGTACGAACTATCTAATTCCTTCTTACATCTATGTAAGACCTGATGGATTCTTCCTACACAGACCATTTGACGGTGGTATGGAAATCGGTACTTCTAAGTCTCCTAACTCTAGAATCTCTAGACAGACTCGTAAGTATTTCCGTTATCAGTCAGGTAAAGGTATTCAGACCTCTCTCGCAATTAACTTTATTCCTCAGATTCCAATTCTGGATATTAACTACGTTGCAACTGGTGCTCAAAGACTTGAGACCAATGCTTCTGGTACTGCAGGTTCTGATTTGGTTACCGTTACAAGCACGGTTGGATTCGTTCCTGGTCAGATTGTAACTGGTTCTGGTACAGCAAACAACTGCTTGATTTCTGAAACTAGAATTTCGGAAGTTGTTGATGCTACAACAGTTAAACTAACAACCGAAGTTATAACCGACTTTACTGGTGGTACACTCGACTTCCAACAGAAGTTTACTGCTGCTGCACAAACTAGCAAGCCTCACCAGTTGACCTCAAACCTCAAGGTTAAGGTTATCAATACTGATATCCAACAGTTCAACGTTGAGGGTCCAATCGACTCGGTAATTGATGACTTCAACTTCACCTATCTGTTGAAAGAAGAACCATCTGCTACTAGCGGTGGTGGATTCCCAACACTTGCAGTTCTTTCTTGGACTGATTGCGACATCCGTTGCGGTATGTTCGATGATCAGAACGGATTCTACTTCGAGTTCGATGGTGATACATTGAATTGTGTAAGAAGATCTTCTGTACAGCAGGTTCCTGGTAGAGTCTCTGTTACTAAGGACTCTCATATTGTAACTGGTACAAATACCAACTTCACATCTCAGTTGAATCCAGGTGATAAGATTGTTATCCGTGGTATGTCTTACAAAGTTGTTAAGGTTACAAGTAACACACAACTTACAGTTCAACCTTCATACAGAGGTGTATCCAACGCTGACGTTATCATCACTAAGACTGTAGATACTAAAGTACCTCAGACTCAGTGGAACCTTGATAAGGCAGATGGTCTAGGTAAGTCTGGATATGTTCTAGACCTATCCAAGATCCAGATGTGCTACATGGATTACTCCTGGTATGGTGCTGGTAAGATCCGCTTCGGATTTAAGGATGCTCATGGACATGTTAAGTATTTCCACGAGTTTAAGCACAACAACAAACTGACTGAATCTTACTTCCGTTCTGGTAACCTACCTGCACGTTATGAGATTGAGAATGGTGATCTACCTACTTATGTCGGAACTCTGTTCCACTGGGGTACTTCGGTCATCATGGATGGTATGTTCCAGGATGACGAAGCGTACCTATTCACCGCGTCTGGTAACTCACTGAAGTTCACCAACAGTTCTGGTACTTCTGCACAGACTCAAGCGAACAGCACAATCACTGAGGCATATAGATCTTACTGGTCTAGAGAATACTTCATCCGTATTCCTTTCAACACCTCTGATGCGTCTCAGTTAACGGTCAACACGCTGATCTTTGAAGGTAGTGCCGCTAATGGTTACTTCCAGTCTGGTAAACCAATTAACACCAGAACATATACAGATAGCAGCTATCACTATGTTTACATCCAGTATCTACAGGGAACTACTCGTTACTTCCCACGTAACTACTACTCTGCTATCAACAGTGCTCTAGGCAACCCTGCAGTTTCCAGCGGAACAACGATGAACATCGGTTCTGCGGCAACCAACCAAGTTGTATTGATTCCTCTGAATATTCCTCTGGTTTCGATTAGACTTGCACCTTCGGTTGATTCCTCTATCACTGGTGCTCTGGGTGAACGTGAAATCATCAACAGAATGCAACTAGCACTCGACTCTGTTGGTATTCTAACCACTCACGAAACAGAGATTTCTCTGATTCTGAACCCATCACTCTCCACTGATACATTTGAGAACGTGGATGATCCTTCACTATGTCAACTTGTTAGACACGCTGCTGATGATACGGTATCGGGTGGATCTCAGATCCTCTCCTTCCGTGCAGCAGGTGCAGGTAACGGTCAAACGTCTTCTACTACCTTCGACCTATCTAGAATTAGTTCTCTGGGTAACTCGATCCTTGGTGGTGACGGCATCTATCCTAACGGACCTGACCTACTAACTGTTGTTGCTAACATCGTTGACTCGGGTGGCGTTTCTAGCTCCAACCCATATCAGATCTCGGCACGTATTACGTGGTCTGAGTCTCAGGCGTAAATCATACACACGACGGGGGAGTGACCCTCCCCCACAAATTTTTTTAACACACGGAGAGTACAAATCAAATGAAAAACATTAAAGGTCATGATGGGAGTTATCAACTCCTTGATATCAAACATACCAGAGAAGAACTGGTAGAAAGATTGAAAGCAGTTACTGCAGCATGTGGTGCTGAATGGGACTTCGATGCAGAAGGAGTTTCTAAAGAAGATGCAGCAGCAAACTTAAGATTGATGGCTTCTGCTGATGTATGCTACGAATCTCTATTAAGAGACGAAGCAAAAGTTGATGGATCTACTGCAGGTGTTGCTCCTGGTTCTGGTAACAAGGGAGTAATTAAGGACGAAGTTATCCAAGAAATTGCAGAACTTTGGAATGCAAATTGCCCAGCAAAATATAGAAAAGATAGTCCTTTGGTTGGGATCTATCTTGATGAACAACCAACGCCAACAGGCGGTATCATCTGAATAAAAAAGGGGGTCTCACGACCCCTTTTCTTTTGCCCGTAATTTCCATGCTACAGATAATCGTAATCCAATAAAATGTCTGGTTGTAGGTTCTGCATGATGAAATATATCAGCAGGAAAAAATGTAGCAGTATTTGGTTTAGGTAATACCCATTTATAGTTATCGTTAAAGTCTAAGTAAAAAATAGTCTTACCTCCCCACGCAGGTTTCCATTTTTTAACTTCACTATTTACAAAGTTAGAATAGACAAGAAAAGTATATGAACCAGGAGTTTCATCATCTTGGTGAGGAGCACCGTTGGTTCCAGATACATGTCCGTTAGCATAACATCTGTGTAGATCCCAATCTTGACCAGTTAGTTCACAAATTTGCTTAAATAAATGCTCTGTAAAGAATGGAACTTCTTGTAAGTCATTGTAAAAAAATGGTGTAGATGGAGAACTAGGATTTGAAATATTACCATAAGACCAATTCGGAAGTCTCATGTAATCTGTTAGTTCAATAAAATCTTCCCTAGGAAAAACATCCTCAAATGTCTGTATTTCAGACTCATCCCATTTAAGTTTCTTTGTCTTCATAGGATACAAGCTACTAGAGAGTATCTACCAGTTTTACTATTCTCTGCATCAAAAGTTGCGCTATGCCATCTATTACCTCTGTACATAGAAATGGAGTTATAGTCAGAAGGTAGGTGATGGTATCTTTGATAGCAGTCATCCCCTTTATACTTGACCCATGGAGACACTCCATTTTTACATTGATATAACCCGTACCCTTTTTTATTTAAAATATGTTCTGGATTAGCCATTTCATATCCATATTTTTCTTTAATGACTTCAACATATCTTCTTGAAATTTCATCACCAGAAGACATAATATCACCCATACTATAATATGATTTGTTTGTTTCTGGATCTACATATTTAAAAAATGAAGTTCCGTGTTCACCTGAATCAGTAAGAAAAATATTAGCGGCGTATGAGAATGGATCTACATGGGGTAGATAGTTTTTATTAAACGCCGTCATACCATTATAGTAATAGTTCGTGTAATATCTCCAGTTAATATCTTTTGCTTTGTATTTCAAAAAATCAAACTGTCTACAAATAGTGTAGATTTGATACCCCATATATTTCAAGAATGATCTTTCGATAGGTTGCTGCAATCCAGGAGATGAGCTACCACTAAAAGACATTCCTTCCTCTGAACTTTTTTGTCTATTTTCAGCAGGAAATTGACGTAGAAATTGTCTTAGAGCTAGAGGATCTTTGAGAAGATTTCTTGCTTTAAAATATCTGAGTCCTTCAACACTACCAATATCAACTTCAATCTCTTCTATAGGATTGAATTTACAGATATCCATGATATCTCTAGTTGAATATGTGAAAAAATCCTCTAGATTAATCTCTGGTACATCAATAGTTGTCATCTTGCTCAATTTCGTTACCATCAAGTTCTTTGCTCTTAGGTGGTTGATTCATATAGATGGATAGCATATACATATCACCCGTACCTTCATATTCGTAACGGAAGAAGTTTGTTCCCTTATGAAGGACTAAACGATTTTTTCTTGCTTCAATAAATCTAGTCTGTTGGAAAGTATCATTTTCCTTATAGTTTTGGTATTCAACTGTCTCTGATTTGCAAGTAGCATTCTCATTCAACCACTTAGAAAATTCTTTTCTCACATCGTTATCTTCGATATCCATCAAATCTTCGATACCAGAACAACGTTCATCACCAATACATACATCATACAATCCAATTCCACTTCCTACTGGAGGTTCTGTGAGAAATAGAGTTGCTTGATAGTCAAAGTTTCCAAGTCCAGGAACCTCAGCATTTTTATTGATAATCATACCTTCATGCAGAAGGGTTCCCTTTGCAATAGAAATACTAGGAAGTTTCTGCATAAATCTAATTTTACCTTCTTCAGTAACATTAGAATCCAAATCATGAGGAATGAATTCACATTCAACAAAAGCTTTGTAACATGCGAAGATGATAGGATTTAAATATGTTGATGGTAATAGTTGTTCAATACCAGGAAATTTATATCCCCTTTCTAGTTCACCAAATTCTTTATGTGCTGCTTCTACTTCCAGAGATCTTGAATCAGATGGATATCTAGATATAGCTGATGATAGATCATCAATCTTTTCAATAAAATCATCGATGATTGCATAATCACCGTAGTCTTGAATGTCTTGGGTAGAAGTAATACTACCACATACATCTTCCCAATTTACTTGGAGAATCTTGTCTTTAAGACCAGTATCAATAATAATTTCAGTCATCAGGAATCAAAAGATTGGGATGGATCATTATTTGCAGATGCACCTTCTGCACCCTCTTCAGGAAGCATAGTAACAACTGTCTTAGAGGTTTCTACATTTGCTTCGTTAACAAAATGTTCTTGGTGGTGTGCTAAAACAGACATGTATAGTTGAACAGTATCTGGATGTGCTTCATAGATAACACGAACATACTCTTTAACAAAATCAAATTCCCTTGTCGCAGCAAGAGGTCCCCAGTAACTAAATTTCACTTCAGCAGACTGAGCATCACCACTAAGTGATGTTCCTTCTACAGGAGCAGATGGAACTTCAGACCATTCCATTTCTGCAATGTATGGATTGCTTACTCGGTAACCAAGAAATTCTTGCTTCTCTTTATCATGTACTTCTTGTACATCAGCGATAACAGTCTCGCCACCCTCTAACACAAGTGCTTTGATACTCATTTTTTCTATTCGGTAATACAGACATTATACAGTATAACTCATCAACTCGCAACAGATAAATATGTTATACTGTCGTTATTTATCCTAACATAAAATGAGTGATATTACGGAAAACCCATCTGGACAGGGGGGTTTGGACATCTCTGAAATGGACATGAATATTGAACATCGCTTTGCCGTAGGTGAAGAACTAGAAGCTCTTCGCCGTGGTGAACCAGGATGGGAAGAAGGAAAGGTTATCGAGATCGATAGAGAAGGATATGGTAAGTCTATTGATGAACTTCCAATGTATGAAGTCATTCAAGAAATTGAGCAGAAATGGGATCCTCATAAGTACAACATGGTAATTGATGCAATGCTTACTGCTGATACTGAACAAGAGTTAGAAGCAATGCATACACTATCTGATAACCAACTTTTAGTAGATAGAATTCCTGAAGGGAAAGATGGAGGAATTACTTGGTATTGTGAATTCCAAGATCAGAAACGTATCTTTGATACGATTGCTGCAGCGAGACATTGGTTCTTACATGAAGTAGAAGCTCAATAAGCTAAATACCTCTAGGAGACTAGGGGTATTTTTTTGTGGCTCAACCATCCAGCAGACAAGAACTGAGAGACTACTGTCTAAGACAGTTAGGTGCTCCTGTGCTTGAAATTAATCTAGATGATGATCAGATTGATGACGCAATTGATGATGCTTTACAGTATTTTAGAGAGAGGCACTTTAATGGTGCTGAGAGAATGTATCTCAAGCACGAGTTTACTGCGGATGATGTAACAAGATTTACAACAGCAAATGAAACCGCTACTACTTCTGCTCCAGATGCAGCAACATGGGAGAATAGAAAGAACTACTTAGAGATTCCAGAGCATGTATTTGGTATCACAAAAGTATATGGTATCAGTTCAAACTTTGTAAGAAATAGTTTGTTTGGTCTTAACAACCAATACTATTTGATGGATTTGTTTTCTTACACATCAGGAACAGGTCTTGCTTTTGGTGGTGTTGATATGGTCAACTACTACATGGTAAAGCAACACTTTGAAACTATTGATATGATTATCAATACAGGTTCATTGGTTGGTTACAGATTTAACTGTAGACAAGATCGTCTGTATATTGATATTGACCCAGAAAGAGTAACAGAAGATCAGTGGTTACTCATCGAGTGTTATAGAGCTTTAGATCCCGCTACATTTACAGAAGTTTATAATGATCAGTTCGTCAAAAAATATGCTACTGCTCTAATCAAGAGACAGTGGGGACAAAACTTGATCAAGTTCAATGGTGTTCAACTCCCAGGTGGAGTATCCATGAACGGAAGACAATTGTATGAAGATGCTCTGAATGAAATCCAAGCATTAATGGATGCTTCTTCCAGCACATACGAGTTACCACCGCTTGATATGATCGGATGAAAAAAGTTTATTTTCCTCAGCACGGTGGTAATACCACTGAACAGAATCTAGTACAAGACTTGGTTGACGAGCAAATCAAATTGTTCGGCACCGATGTTTTTTATATCCCTAGAACTATGCTAAGGGATAAGACTTTGGGTGAAGTCATATACTCAGAGTTCAATCAATCTTATATGATTGAAATGCTACTGGTCAATGTTGAAGGATTTGGATCTCCTGTAGATTTCATCAGTAAGTTTGGTGTACGAATTAGTGACGAGATTAAGTTCATCCTATCAAAGAGAAGATGGGAACAGTCTCTAGTTCCTGCTTTGAATCTTACTATTACACAAAGACCTAACGAAGGGGATCTTATTTACTATCCTCTGACTGGTAATGCATACGAAATTAAGTTCGTTGAAAGAGAGCAACCATTCTACCAGTTAGGCAAAAACTATTTTTATGAGATCACTGCTGAGATCTATGAGCAGGGTAGTGATGAGTTTGATACTGGTATTGAGGAGATTGATGCTATCGAACTAGATCATTCTGTAATGACTACGTTGAACCTTAGTGATCTAAGATCTACAGCATCTGCTACAACTACTTTAGACAATGGAACAGTAAATAATATTATTATTTCTGGTGGTGGTTCTGGATATAGATCTGCTCCTAATGTAACATTATCAGCTCCACCTACAGGTGGTACTCAAGCAACTGGTACAGCGACTATCTACAACGGTGCAGTTAATGCTATCACTATCACAGATGCTGGTAGTGGATATGTTACTCCACCTACAGTTACCATTGATGGACCACAGAACCCAGTAGATTTCCAAGCAAGAGAACATGTCGTAGCAGGAAACTTCAATGATCAGGGTGGTAACAGATCTTGGTCTTCTGATGGATCAGGTAAGATCTACGTAGATCACAGTGCATCCTTTGATCCTGTATTTGCTACCACAACTCAAGTCAAGTATTTCTATTGGGATTTTGAAGATCAAAGGTTGAGATATCGTTATACCTATAACGGAACTACAGCAACTACAACTAAAGGTCACTTCTATTATGATGCTGCTAACAATAGATATTGTATCAATGCATATGAAACTACAGACACCAGTGGTCAGAGAGCAAAGTTATATGATCTAGCTACAGATAGTATTGGTGAAGTAGGTGGTTGGAACGGTAGTGATCTGACTCTAGAGTTGATGAACAAGTCTGGAGACTTCCGTGATGGTGACCTCATAAGAGGCACTATTTCTGGTGCCCTATATACACTAGGATCGTTCAGTTCTATTGATAATTCTAACTCCAACTATGATCAGAACAAAGCGATTGAAGATGGAGCAGATGAATTGATTGATTGGACTGAAGGTAATCCTTTCGGTGAATTTGGTAATTTTACAGGTAGTTTCTGATGTTAGGATCCCACTTTTATAACGAAACCATCCGAAGAACAGTAATCGGTTTTGGAACTCTTTTCAATAACATTGATGTAAAGACAAGGGATCCAGAAACTAACGAGGTTATTGAAACGGAAAAGGTCGCTTTGGCGTATGGACCAAAGCAAAAGTTTTTATACAGATTGTTTGAGAATCCTTCTACACAGAAGGTAGCAATCACAATGCCTAGAATTTATTTTGAGATGACTGGTATCTCATATGATTCTGCTAGGAAAACAAGTCCTGTTCAAAAATACAAGAACGTCATTGAGGAAAATGGTAACGAGATACGAGTACAGTATCTACCTGTTCCATATACGTTAAACTTTGAACTAGGCATTCTATCAAAAGACCAAGACACTGGTCTACAAATCTTAGAACAGATTTTACCCTTCTTTCAACCATCATTCAATATTACATTGAAGATGATTCCAGACATGGACGAGAAGAGAGATGTATCTGTTACTCTCAACTCTGTAAACCTAGAAGATGAATGGGATGAAAGTTTTCTAAACAGAAGACTGGTTGTATACACACTACAGTTTTCTGCTAAGACATATCTCTACGGTCCTTACAGAAAAGCAGATATCATCAGAAAGGCAAAGGTTATCGAAACTGTTGGAGATCAGGAAGTCAATCGCAGAGCAGCAGAACTTACCTACACTCCAAAAGCAAAAACAGACATCAACCAGGATGGTCAAGTCGATGCAAACGACGATGTTCTTGTTACTGCCGATGATGACTTCGGATTCAATAGTGGGTTTAACATCTTATGAGTTTAGAAGAGAACATGGAAGAAATGCTCAACATTAGTGTTGATGCTGAGGTTGTAGAAAGCAAGCCCAGCAAACCTGTTCCACCTAAAGTGGACAAGGATGATCGCACTAAAGACTATGAGTATACCCGTGGGGAATTGTACTCACTCATAGATCAGGGTCAGGAGGCGGTCAGAGGCGCTTTAGAGGTCGCTCAGGAGTCAGGGCACCCAAGAGCGTATGAAGTCGCTGTAGCGGCAATGAAGCACGTTGCAGACATGACTGAGAAACTACAAGACTTACATAAGAAGATGAAAGATCTGGATGCTGAAACAAAGAAGGGTCCATCTTCGGTTACCAATAATGCTATGTTTGTTGGTAGTACAACAGAGCTACAAAAAATGCTAAAACAAATGGGAGGAGGTAAAAGGTGAACACACCATCTTATATTAGAAACGTGAGTCGTGCTCTAGATACCCCAACAAAAAAAGCAATTCAAGTACAAAAAGTAGAAAAACCTTGCCCTGTATTCACAACCACAGTTCCTGATTACAAGAGAGTTAATCAACAACTAAAAGAATATATTGAAAGGCATAGACATAAGTATATTGGAACTAAAATGTCTAATCTAAAATGCGATTGGAGAAGTAGTTTTCTAATGCATTACGAATGCCCAGAACCTATCATTAAAGAGTTGACTGCATTTTCATTAGAAGTAGCTGATACTCTATCAACTTACTACCAAAAGGATTTAAGTGTTCCCATGTATGTGGATAACTTTTGGATTGCAGAGTATGAAAAGGGTAATCTCGCTAGAAAGCATGGACATTATCCAGCAGATTGGGCAGCAGTTTATTACATAGAAGTTGAGGAAAATGCATCTCCTCTATGTTTTGAAGACAAATTAGATGTGCATCCAGAAGAAGGAATGCTTGTAATGTTTCCTGGTAGTTTAGAACATAGAGTAAAACCTACTATGGGTCGTAGAGTTTGTGCTGCTATGAATTTGTATAAAATACCAACGGGTCCAGGAGCAAAACTATTCGCGGAACTAAATAAGTAAAACGCTGTTTTCTCATGAAATCCTACAGAGAAATGAAAGAACTTTCTGAGTCTGCATGGACGAGAAAGGAAGGTAAGAAAAAATCAGGTGGTTTAAATGAAAAAGGTAGAAAGTCGTATGAGCGCGAAAACCCAGGAAGCGATCTTAAGGCACCTTCAAAAAAAGTTGGGAACCCTCGTAGAGCGAGCTTTTGTGCGCGAATGAAAGGCATGAAAAAGAAGTTGACTTCTAAGAAGACTGCTAGAGATCCAGACAGCAGAATCAATAAGTCTCTTCGTGCTTGGAATTGCTAACATAAAAATAAAGATATTATTAAAATCAGTTAATAATTGTTCGGTTTACTATAATTAAATAAGTTATGAGTTTAAGTGAAATGCGTCTTAACGACACTGATATCACACGTTTAATTACTGCCTGTAAACTCTACCAAGAGAAGACGGGTAGCGAATATATGTGGGAACAATATGATGACTTAATTAACAAACTCAACGCATACAAGGACAATTATTCGACTGACTAATGAGATTTCTTTTCGCACTTCTCGCTTCAATCTTCTTTGCTGCTCCCGCATGGGCAGTAGACGTTCAGATGGGTTACGACGGTAACCTTGTGTTTGAACCATCAGAGGTAACAATCTCTGCTGGAGAATCAGTTCATTTTGTAAACAATATGCTACCACCACATAATGTAATTGTGGAAGATCGTCCTGATCTTGCACATGAATCTCTCGCTATGCTACCAGGCGAAGAGTTTGATGTTACCTTCACTGAAGCAGGAGACTACACCTACTGGTGTGCTCCACACAAAGGTGCGGGTATGATTGGTACTATACATGTAGAATAATGCAAACAATCAACAGGTTCGTTTTAGATATCACTGTTGCAATATTAGATTTTCTCTACCAAGGTAGAGACTATCAAAGATTCTGGGTGCTTGAGGAAATTGCTCGGGCACCCTATTTTGCGTTCTTAAGCGTATTGCACTTCAGAGAAAGTATGGGACTACGTGGTCCCGAACATCTGTATTTGATGAAAGAGCATTTTGCACAATCAGTCAATGAAACAGAACATCTTGAATATATGGAAAGCAGGGGCGGTAATGCTTATTTTATCGATCGCTTTGTCGCCAAACACCTCGTCCTTATCTATTATTGGGTCAATGTGGTTTATTACTGGGTGGCTCCTGTGTCTGCATACCATCTGTCTTACGAAGTAGAGATCCATGCTGCTATAACATATGCAAAATACCTCTCTACGCATCCTGGTGGAGATGACTATGAAAAAATTATTGAAATTATGAATGATGAAGTTCAACATTTTCAAGAATTGTATAGTGCAATGGAGATGATCTAATGAATTCATTAATTAAATGGAAATGGAAAAATGTAGAACCAACAGAATTCACAACAAAAGAAGAAGTTCAGGAGATGATTGATGATGCAATACGAAAACATAATCGTAATGCTTCGATTATTTCAATGTGTGTTGGGTGGGTTGTTCTTGCACTTTTTGCTGAGGGTTTGCTTAGACTCATTGGAGTGATTCCACCTTTACTACCATGGTTAAAAATTACTATAAATTAGCATAACAGGGTAACGTTAAATGAAAGTAGGTTTAATTGGTCTTGGTCGTATGGGCGAGGGTATGTCTCGCCGTATGATTAAAGCAGGCATCGAAGTCCACGGATACAGAAACAATTATGAAAAAGCTTGTAAGCAATATGAAGAGGGTTATATCAGTGGATGTACCACTTCTCTGGAAAGCCTTGTTCAAGTAGTACATTCAACAGAAGGTGTATTTACTGATACTGCAAAAGTACCAGGAATCTTCATGATGGTAGTACCAGCAGAAACAGTAGAGGACACACTCAATGAGTTATTACAATTTTGTAGTGAAGGAGATATTATTATTGATCATGGTAATAGCAATTTTAAGGACTCAAGGCGCAGGGCGGAACGTCTTGCAAAGTTGGGTATCCAATATATTGACTGTGGTACTTCTGGTGGTGTTTACGGTCTGGAGCGTGGATACTGTCTTATGGTTGGGGGTGCAAATACTGCAGTATCCACTTGCTCTCCAATCTTTAGGGCACTCGCCCCAGGTATCGGATCTGCCCCTCGTACAGACCCCCTCAGTTATCAAACAAGTGCCGAGCATGGTTGGTTACATTGTGGCGGACCTGGCGCAGGTCATTTCGTAAAGATGGTTCACAATGGAATCGAATACGGAATCATGCAAGCATACGCAGAAGGATTTAATATCCTGCATGAAGCAAATGCTGGGGCAGCATACGTTGCTGCAGGTGATGCTGAAGTTGCTCCAATGGATTGTCCAGAAGATTATTGCTACGACATTGACGTTTCTGAGGTTGCTGAGTTATGGCGTCGGGGTAGTGTGGTTGGTAGTTGGTTGCTTGACCTTACCGCTGATGTACTACGCGGCGATAGAGAGCTTAGCAAGTTCGATGGTGGAGTATCAGACAGTGGTGAGGGTCGTTGGACGGTTCACGCTGCTGTGGATCTTGGCGTACCCGCTCCTGTTATCTCTGGTGCGTTGTGGGCACGCTTTGAGTCGCGCCGTCTGGGTGCTTTCACAGCCAAGGTTTTGAATGGAATGCGTGCTATGTTTGGTGGTCATGACGTTCGCTGATGTCCTACTTTGGGGAGCACTACCTTTTGTATGTGCCACCATCTATTTCGGGAAACGAAAAGGTGAAAATGTCTACTATGAATCAGACGATTATGACGGAAACGGAACAGCTCACTAAGGGAATTGTTATCTTTGGTGCAACGGGAGACCTTTGCAAGAAGAAACTAATTCCTGCTTTATACAAACTCTGGGAGAAAGGTCTTCTCCCAGAGAATTTTTTAATTACTGGTTGCTCTAGGAGAAATCCTGGAGTGCAAGTGTGGAAAGAATCTCTGGGAGAATACCCAGCAGCATTTTTACATCAACTAGACTACATCTCTGCAGACTTAGACAATGTTGATACTCTCCGTCACCTTCCTGATTATCTTTACGATAATACTTACTTCCTATCTGTTCCCCCAGAAAGGTATGCTAACGCGATTATCAATCTCAAAGAGGCAGGTAAACTCGATAATCCCGAAACCTCCAGAGTGGTTATCGAAAAACCCTTTGGGCACGATCTTAAATCTGCTGATAATCTACAGTCAGTGGTGGAGCGACATCTACGCGAAAAACAAGTCTATCGCATTGATCATTATCTCGGCAAAGATACTGTTAATAACATCCTTGCCACCCGCTTTAGCAATATTCTATTGGAACCACTTTGGAATAGGCAATACATAGAAGAGGTTCAAATCTTTGCTTCCGAGACTATTGGTTGTGAAGGTCGTTCACAATACTATGAGACTGCTGGTGCTGTACGCGACATGCTACAGAACCATATCCTACAAGTCCTTGCTCTCATAGCAATGGAACCACCTAGCAAAATGAATGCTAGGGAAACAAGACGTGAGAAGACAAAAGTTCTTGCCGCCACTAGACTCGGAACAAATCTTATCTTAGGACAATACGATGGCTACCGTAATGAAGAGGGCGTTGATTCTAGGAGTCACACTCCTACCTATTTTGCTGGTACTCTTTTCGTCGATAACTGGCGTTGGGAGGGAGTACCTTTTAATGTCATGACTGGTAAGAACATGCCTTATGGTTGTGTAGAGGTAGTTATTAAATTAAAAGCACCACCGCTAAAACTGTATGAAGGTGAAGTTAACGACCGTATTGTTATGCGTCTCCAACCTAATCCTCATTTGGATATTCGTATGGACATTAAATCTCCTGGGCTTAATGATGATCTTGAACTCGCTACGCTTACCCACGACTACCCCCAAGACAGAGCAATCGATGGATATGAAAAACTTCTACACGATGCAATCCAAAGAGATCAATCACACTTCGTCCACGCAGATGAAGTAATGGAATCATGGAGGATCGTAGATGATCTTCTATGTACTGGTGAGAAATGTCCTATTCGCACTGCCCCATACCTCTATATGCCTGAAACGTGGGGACCTACACATAAAACAGACTTTATTACTAAATGGGATTATCCAGCATGAGAATACAAATTTTAGAAGCACTCAAAGCAGATGCTAAAGGTAACATTGAAAAAGCAAGATTAAACATTGAGATCTATCTCAAGAACCCTGTGGGTATTGGAGAGCATCCTGATGTTCTTGCTGCTATTCAAGATCAAATTGATATCATTGCTCATGAAGAAGAGCGTATTGAAGTTCTACAAAAATATTTCGATTCATGAGTTTAGATAGAAGACATGCTCCTCTTAATCAAGAGGAGTTAGAAGAACACAAAGTTCTAAGAAAAAGTTTAAGAGAACGTATCAAACAACTCCGTATGGTGGAGTATATTGATGATGATGAAGAGCCAGAAATTTTCTTGGATGTATCATGATACTAGAATTTGCTAGGTTTTGTGGGAGAACACTAAACAATCCAATAGCATGTGGATTTATGGCGTGGTGTTTGGTGTTTGTTCCTATCCTAGGAATGTGGGCGGTTCATAAATATGGATGGGAGCATTGGGAACCCTTCGACAAAAAACATGTACAGGGAGAAACACCTACAGAAGAAGAGTCATGAATGTGCTTGCCTTTGGAGGGAGTGGGAATCTCTATGGCGAAAAAAGATCTAGGTGCGCCAGAGGCGAGACGAAGATGGTGTGAATGCTCTGATAAATTAGGACAGATGATATCCTGGGAGGCAAAAAACAATCCTAGATATAAAGACATGAAAATGGAATGGAAGCATGAACCTCCTCCTCCGCCCCCTAGAAAATAATAATGACCCTGTTTGGAGTGTGATCTTTTCGATCATGCTCCTTCTTATTGGCGTTAGTTATATCATCAAAGTTATTCTCACGTATGATGATTAAGTTAAGGTACAGAAATCTTAGCCATTCGTTACACTATTTTCACCTACATACGGTATAATCGTAGTGTAGCTGAGTGTAACATATATGCTTGGAATTTATCTAGTAATCACAGTCGTAATTCTACTTGTAGCATATGCAGGACCAGAAGAAACGATGCGATTATTTGCATACATGGATTTACAATTACGCTATACGTGGGTCAGATTTAGGATGTATCTTATGCGTCGTAAGTTAGAACAACAACTTATCAAAGACCTACCTGAATACAACCAAAAAATTAAGGAGTTAAGAAAACATGACCGATCCTGATCACGGTTTTTCAGATTTTAAGTTAGAGAGGAAAGAATGTGAAAAATGCGGAGCGACGTGGATTAACGGTAAGCATGTCTGGCGTGGCACTGGGAGTTCATCTGATTCTAGTGAGCTTGACCTTGCTGGTCTTGTTTGCAACAAGCTAGGTAACCATCAATGCATTAATCCTATGAGAGGAAGGGACGGTGGTCAAACATGGGAGTATCGTGCAGGATATATCGACGGTATGATCAGTGAAAGGAAGAAAAATATCAAAGACATGAATGATAGGTTTGGGGATCTCTAAATACTAGTAGTGAACTAACATCTGTTGTGTCTCAGAATGATGTCTATTTGGGGAACCCGAACCTAAAGAAAGCGGGAACCCCAATACAATTTACAAAAAAGCAAATTGATGAGTGGATCAAGTGTAAGAATGATCCCATCTATTTTGCAATGAATTATATTAAGATTATCTCGCTGGACGAAGGTTTGGTTCCCTTCAGCATGTATGATTTTCAGAAAGACATCCTTAGAGATTTTCACAACAATAGGTTTAACATTGCAAAACTTCCGAGACAGACTGGTAAGTCTACTACTGTGGTCGCCTACCTACTATATTATGCTATCTTTTACGATAGTGTTAATATTGGTATCCTTGCTAACAAGGCTTCTACCGCCAGGGAACTACTGGGCAGGTTACAGTTAGCATACGAAAACTTGCCCAAATGGATGCAACATGGTATCCTCGTATGGAACAAAGGTAATGTTGAACTTGAAAATGGATCAAAGATTCTGGCTGCTTCTACATCTGCAAGTGCTGTCCGAGGCATGTCGTTCAATATCCTCTTCCTCGATGAATTTGCGTTCGTTCCAAACCATGTTGCAGAGCAATTCTTTGCCTCTGTTTATCCTACTATTACGTCTGGTAAATCAACGAAAGTAATTATCATCTCTACGCCTAACGGCATGAATCACTTCTACAAGATGTGGGAGGATGCTAGGAGGGGCAAGAATGATTATGTTACAAACGAAGTACATTGGTCTCAAGTTCCTGGACGTGATGCTAAATGGAAAGAGGAGACAATTAAGAATACATCTCCCAGACAATTCGCACAGGAGTTTGAGTGCGACTTCCTTGGATCTGCTGATACATTAATCAGTCCA
>Ga0160423_10000033_pt1 | contig 87997 bp, 82 predicted proteins | sample CRUFie14St8metaG_FD_108191 | JGI IMG/M metagenome (GOLD analysis project Ga0160423, IMG submission 108191) | Marine microbial communities from the Costa Rica Dome - CRUD Field 142mm St8 metaG | ecosystem: Environmental > Aquatic > Marine > Oceanic > Photic zone | place: Costa Rica: the Eastern...
ATGGTATTCGATACCACACACTGTTAATATGCAAATATTTTTTGTTGTTTTTTTTACCACATTTGTAGCATACCTTTGCAACTCTTTAGCTCTTCAGTATTTAAAGCCAACAACGGTTAGCACATACATATATCTTCAACCAGTATTAGCAACTACATTTGCTATATTTTGGGGATCGGATTTTTTAGATAGTAAAAAAATTATTGCAGCAGCATTTATTTTTTTAGGGGTATACTTAGTAAGTGCTCGAAATAAAAGCTAGTAAGAATCAAAACTTTTCTAACTTTGTAGAAAACATTACAAATGATACAATCTATGACTGGTTATGGTAGGGCTGAGGTAAGTACAAAAAAGGCTGAATTTATTATAGAGATAAAATCTTTGAATTCAAAACAGATTGATATTCAGATTAAAATGCTGTCATTATATCGTGAAAAAGAAATTGAACTAAGAAAACTAATAGCAGAAAAATTAAGAAGAGGTAAAATAGAACTTTCAATATGGAGAGAAAAATTAGGCACTATATCAAACTACAAGTTAAACACAAATATTATTAAAGATTATTATCAGCAATTAGATAAACTAAAAAAGGATTTAAAATTAAAATCATGGGATATTTTACCCACCTTATTAAAATTGCCTGATGTCCTTGAGAAATCAGAAGAGCATGTAGAGAGTGATGAATGGCTAAAAATACATGAAGGAATTAGCGTCGCGATTACTAATTTGTTAAAATTTAGAATTGATGAAGGTAAAAATTTAGAAGAAGATATTAAATCAAGAATAAATAATATTTCAAAACTACTAGTGAGTTTGGAGTCTTTTGCTAAACAAAGAATAGATAGCACACGCAAGAAAATTTTAGATAAGCTAACAGATATTGATATAATTGATGAAAATAGATTTGAGCAAGAATTAATATATTATTTAGAAAAACAGGACATAACTGAAGAGCAGATCAGATTACAATCACACATAGATTATTTTATAAACTCTATTAAAGAAAAAGATTCAAATGGTAAAAAGTTAGCTTTTATTGCACAAGAAATGGGAAGAGAAATAAACACTATTGGGTCTAAATCATCTAATTCAGATATGCAAAAGACAGTTGTTGAGATGAAGGATGAACTAGAGAAGATAAAAGAGCAGTTACTTAACATTTTATAGTGAAAAAACTAATTGTGATATCAGCCCCATCTGGAGCAGGAAAAACAACGATTGTACGCCACTTGCTAAAGGAGATGGATGTTCTTGCTTTTTCTATATCTGCATGTAGTAGGAAGAAAAGAATAGGAGAGCAAGATGGCTTAGATTATATTTTTTTAACTAAAGAGGACTTTCTAATTAAGATAGATGAGGGCGCCTTTTTAGAATGGGAGGAAGTTTATAGTAATCAATATTATGGTACTCTCAAATCTGAAGTTAACAGACTATGGGATAAAGGAAAAGTTGTTATTTTCGATATAGATGTAATAGGAGGGTTAAATATAAAAAATCAATATTTAAATGATTGTCTATCAGTTTTTATTATGCCCCCATCTATTGAAGTTTTAGAGAAAAGACTAAAAAATAGAGCAAAAGATTCTGATGCAAATATTAAAAAAAGAATTTCAAAAGCTGAAATAGAAATTTCCAAAAGCGATCAATTTGATTATATAGTAGAGAATGTTTGTTTGCGGTCCGCATGCGATGAGGTTGAGAGGCTTGTTAAATTATTTTTAAAAGATTAATTATGAAGATAGGACTATTTTTTGGCTCTTTTAATCCATTTCATATAGGTCATAAAATTATAGCATCATATTTTGTTGAGTTTACTGAATTAGAAAGAGTCATGTTTGTTGTGTCCCCTCAAAACCCATTTAAGGAAAAAGCATCTTTACTTGATCAAAACCATAGACTTATGATAATTAGGAGGGATATAGAAGACAATAATAAACTGGATGTATCAGATATTGAGTTTAACATGCCTCAACCCTCATATACTATTGATACTTTAACATATTTATGTGAAAAAAATCCTGAAAATGATTATGCTTTAATAATGGGTTCAGATAATTTAAAAAACTTTCATAAGTGGAAAAATTATCATAATATTTTAAAAAATCATAATATTTATGTGTATCCTAGACCTTCTTACGATTTTGATTTAAAGCATAATCATATTCATATTGTTAATGATGTACCTCAGATGGAAATTTCATCATCATTTATTAGAAGTTCTATAAAACAAAGAAGAAATGTATCATATTTGGTTCCTGAAAGAGCATGGAAATATATTGAAGAAATGAATTTTTACAAATAGATCAACAATAAATGTATATAAAGAAAAAAAAATACCCTATAGTTTTAGCATTACTATTGTTTAATTTTTCATGTCAGACATATTTTTATGTTTCAAAAGAAGCGGACAAGGAAATAAACAACACTTTATATGCAGAATCAATTAATAATTTTTCGTCAACTAGTATTAAAGAAAATGATTTAGAACAGCATTTAGAGTATAAAATTGAATCTTATTCAGGATGGTGGATTTATGGTGAAGGAGAACATTTCTTTAAGGACGAGAGTTCACTCAAAGAATGGAGTCTTGAGTTTCTTGATGAAGATGAGCAGCAGTTAATAAAGCTTTATTTAGCCATATGTGAAATGGAGTTTTTTCCAATGGAAAGCATTATGAATGGTGTTTTAAAAAATGACACGTTATTGGTTGAAAGTTTTGAAATTATATATGTTCAAGGTTGCGGTGAATGATTTATTTAGTTTTATTTTTGCAATATATTTTTTGTAAATGCGAGCATTATTATTATTATTATTTTTAGCGGTCTCTTCTATAATTATGAATTTTGAAAATAATGAGTATAATTACATTGTTTTAAAGAAATTTGATAATATAGAAATTAGAGATTATAGCGAACAAATATATGCTTCATATACACCAAAAAATAATAATGATAGGAATAACTCTTTCAGAAGTGTAGCGGGATTTATTTTTGGGGACAATAATAGACAGGAAGAAATAGCAATGACTTCTCCTGTTGTCATTAAGCTACATAATAAAAATGAAATGGCATTTATAATGCCTAGTGAGTACTCATTAAAAAATTTACCTGTACCAAACAATGATAAGATTAAAATTTATAATGAACCATCAAGTATTAGAGCAGCAGTAAGATATTCAGGATACTCTAACTCTGAAATTGAAGAAGAAAAAATACAAGAGTTAATAAAGGTATTAAGAGAAAATGATATTAATCATGAAGGAAACTTCGAAGTACTAGTATATAATTCTCCTTGGAAATTTATAAATCGAAGAAATGAAATAACAGTAACTATTGATTACAATAAAGAGAAAAGTATGAAATCAAAAAATAATATAAATAAAATTTATTTTGGAGGTGGTTGTTTTTGGTGTGTAGAGGCTGTTTTTGAAGATGTTAAAGGTGTAGAAAACGTCAAAAGCGGTTATGCAGGAGGAGATTTAAAAAACCCGTCATACAGCCAAGTTGCAAATGGTCTAACTAATCATGCGGAAGTCTGTGAGATAATATATAATACTGATATAATCTCCTTAAATGATTTGCTTAAGATATTTTTTCTTTCTCATGATCCAACAACGCTAAACAGACAAGGAAATGATATCGGAGCCCATTATCGATCGATTATTTTATATAATTCTGAGAAAGAATACAATGTTATTAATCGATATATAAACAGTATTAATAAAGAGTTGTTTAATAATAAGATAGTAACAGAAATCAAACCATTAAATGACTTTTATGAAGCTGAAAAGTACCATCAAAATTATTATAAGAACAATACCTATGCAGGATATTGTAGAGCGGTTATCACACCAAAAGTTTTAAAAGCAAAAAAGGAGTTAAATAAATTTTATAAATAATTTTTTTATGGCATGTAGTCAAATAATAAGAACACAACATTTAAAAACTGATATACAAACACTTTGGGATTTTGTTTCTTCACCTGCGAATCTAAACGAAATTACACCAAAGGATATGCAGTTTCAATTCATTTCCAACAATAAAGATCAAAAAATGTATCCTGGCATGATTATACTTTACAAGGTGTCACCAGTATTAAAAATACCTTTATCATGGGCTACTGAAATAACTCATGTAAAAGAAAAAAAATTTTTTGTTGATGAACAAAGATTGGGACCATATAAAATTTGGCATCATGAACATCATTTTGAAGAGATAGAAGATGGAGTTTTAATGAAAGACATAGTTACATATGTTCCTCCTTTTGGTCTAATTGGAAGCCTTGCGAACAGTCTTTTTATTAGGAAAAAAGTAAATCATATATTTGATTATAGAGAAAAAGTTTTAGAAAGAATTTTCAAATGAAAAGGGTAGTCTTTGTTTATTCCGTATAAATAATTTCAACTATAGTCTGTCCTACTGCTTTTAAGGTTTCTTTACTAATGTTTCTCATATCATCTTGATGGGTATGCCAGTGTTTATTAAAGTTATGTTTAGTTGATGGATCATATTCAATAATATTAATTGTTGGAATACCTGATATTATATTAATATAATAATGGTCATCTAAGATTTGAGGAGTATTTTCAAATACAAAATATTTGCCAAATCCTAATTGATGTGCTTTTTTCCATACTTTTTGTATAATATTTAAGGCATAATATCGTGAAATCTGTTCGAATCCAAATGTTGCGTTTTTGGCGCCTACCATGTCTAGCAGAATTCCGTATCTAGCAAAATAATTTTTCTCGTGAGGATTTTTGCTCCAGTATTGAGAGCCAAGACACCATGAGTCTTGCATTTGCGGAAATTTAGAACTCTCAGGCTGTCCATAATCTTCAGCATCAAACAATATAATATCTACTCCTATATTTGGTTTTTTTAAATTGATTTGTCTAGCAATCTCCAGCAATACGCCAACACCGCTTCCTCCGTCATTAGCTCCTAAAATAGGTTTATTTTTATTTACCGTGTCATGATCTGCAATATGTCTAGAATCCCAGTGCGCACACAACATAATTCTATTTTTTTTATCAGGACGGAAAGAGGCAATAATATTCCTTATAGTATGTTTTTTATTGTCGTATGTTTCAACAGGAGCATTTTGTACAATAACATTTTCAGTATAATTTTTTAGTTTTTTTACTAACCAGTCACTACAATTTTTCCATGCCAAACTAGATAATACTCTAGGGCCAAAATCAACCTGTTTTTTTACAAAAAAATATGCGGAATCGGCATTAAAAGAAGGTGGCAAGACAAAGTTTGGCTTATTTTTTTTCTTAACTTCAGGGTTCTTTTTTTCAGTGCAGCTAGTAATAAAAAAAATAGCAGTTAAAATAACAACAAGATATATGTTTATAGAGCGTAGAGAAATCATATTATATGAAAAACATTAATTTATTTGCTCCCAGTTTGTACCCTCTCTATGGTCTTTAATTTTGATGCCGATTTCTTTTAACTTATCTCTTATAGTGTCTGCGGTTTTAAAATCCTTATTGCTTTTGGCATCACTTCTTAAATTTAGTATTAATTGCATTAAATCATCCGTAACTTCGTTATTAACTTTATTTTTGTTTAATTTTAGGCCTAAGATGTTTGTTAAAAAAGTATTAAACATTAATGTTAATTTTTCTATACATTTTTCAGTTAGTTGCTCCTTTCCAATTTTAGCAGAATTAATTAATCGAACACCATCAAATAAATGTGAAATTAATATAGGAGTATTAAAATCATCATCCATTGCAGCATAACACTTTTCCATTAATTCATTGACATTAGCTGTTTTTTCTTTTTTGGCAGCTAGATCTTTCAACATATTAATACCATTAAAAAGTTTTTTTAAACCTTTTTCTGCTGCTTTAAGAGCATCGTCACTAAAATCAAGAGTACCTCTATAATGAGCTTGTAAGATGAAGAATCGTATTGTCATAGGCGAGTATGGTTGTGTTAACTTTTCATGATTACCAGTAAAAAACTCTTCAAGGTTGATAAAGTTTGCTAAAGACTTGCCCATTTTTTGACCATCAATAGTAATTAAATTATTGTGTATCCAATAATTTGCAGGATGACATAGATCGGCTGCAAAACTTTGACAAATTTCAGCTTCATGATGAGGAAAAATTAAATCAAGTCCACCACCATGAATATCAAAATGATCACCTAAATATTTTTTACTCATCGCAGAACACTCAATATGCCACCCAGGAAAGCCTAAACCCCAAGGTGAGTTCCATTTCATTATATGAGTGTCAGAAGCTTTCTTCCAAAGAGCAAAATCTGCAGAGTGTTTTTTTTCGCTTTGAGATTCCAGTTTTCTTGTACCTTCAATATTATCTTCTATTTTTCTACCTGAAAGAACTCCGTAATGATACTTTTCATTATATTTTATTACATTCATATAAACAGATCCATTTACAACGTAAGCATAACCATTTTGAATAATTCTTTCAATCATTTCAATTTGTTCAATAATATGTCCGCTTGCTCTTGGTTCAATTGAAGGGGTCAAGCAATTTAGTTTTTTTAAGCACTCATGATATTTTTCTGTATAAAAATGTGCAATCTCCATTGGCTCGAGCTTTTCGCTTCTAGCTTTTTTAGAAACTTTATCTTCACCATCATCAGAATCATTCTCTAGATGACCTACATCAGTTATATTTCTTACATATCTTGTTTTTAATCCTAGATGTTTAAAATATCTAAAAATAACATCAAAACTGATTGCAGGCCTAGCATGGCCTAAATGCGGGTCACCATAGACGGTAGGACCACAAACATACATGCCTACATGGTTTTCTACTATAGGTGTAAAGACCTCCTTTTTTCTTGTTAGCGAGTTGTAAATATTTATTTTTCTACTCATTATGCAATTATTTTATGTTGTCTTTTTAAATTTTTTATCATGTCTTGCACCATATTTTCTAAAGAAAATTTTGGTTCCCATCCCCAGTCATTTTGAGCGTGATAGTCATCAATTGATGATGGCCATGAATTAGCAATTTTTTGTCTAAAATCAGGCTCGTAACTTATCTCAAAATTAGGAATATATTTTGATATTTCATCTGCAATATTTTTTGGACTAAAACTAATTCCAGAAAGGTTATATGATGATCGGATTTTAATTTTTTCTTTAGGAGTCTGCATAAGTTGAATAGTGGCACGAATGGCATCTTCCATATACATCATTGGTAAAGTAGTATCTGCATCTAAGAAACAGGTATATTTATTGTTTTTTAGCGCTTGATGAAAAATATCTACAGCATAATCTGTTGTGCCTCCTCCTGGTGATGATTTCCACCCAATAAGACCAGGATATCTAAGACTTCGAACATCAACATTAAAATTATTATAATAATATTCAGTCCATCTTTCACCCGCTAGCTTAGAAATTCCGTAGACGGTATTAGGCTCCATTATAGTATGTTGAGGAGTATTTATTTTTGGTGTAGTTGGACCAAAAACAGCAATAGAAGAAGGCCAAAATATTTTTTTAATTAATCCTTTTTTGGCTAAATCAAGAATATTTGAGAGAGATTGCATATTTAATTTCCATGCTAATTCTATATTTTTTTCTGCATTAGCGGACAATAAAGCCGCAAGTAAATAAACTTGTGTGACATTATATTTTTGGATGATTTTTTTTAGCAAATTATTATCTAATATGTCTAGATATTCAAACGGACCATTGGCCATAATAAGCTTTGAAGATGGCTTTATGTCTGATGCAATAACATTTTCATCACTATATATTTCTCTAAGTTTTAAAACTAATTCAGTGCCTATTTGACCAGATGACCCTATTATTAAAATTTTTTCCATTAATTTTTTTTCTTACTACAAAGATAATATTATACATGATTTATATAAAACTAATTATAATTATTAAAATTTATAATTTATATCTTTGTGTTAATAATTTTATGTGTTAAAAATGGATCCTAATTCAGGCAAAAAAAACATGTTTAATAAGAAAAGTCGAGAAGAAGGGCTTAAATTATTATATCAAGAAAACTTTAAAAGAAAAACAGTTTCTTTTTATAAATATGTTATTATCAAAGATCCCTTCAGTATTAGAGATCAATTATATGCAGCTTGGAATAAGCTAGGTGTTTTTGGTAGAATATACATTGCAAAAGAAGGTATTAATGCTCAATTGAGTTTGCCAGAAAATAATTGGGTAAAATTTTCAAGGGATTTAAAAGCTATAGAATTGTTTTCTGATATATTGTTTAAAGAGGCAATAGAGGATGATGGAAAATCTTTTTTTAAATTAACAATCAAAGTAAGAAATAAGATTGTAGCAGATGGGCTTAGTGAATCAGAGTATGACGTTACTAATGTTGGCAACCATTTAGATGCTGAACAATGGAACAAAGCGATAAATGATGGTGCAGTTGTAGTTGATATGCGTAATCATTATGAGAGTGAGATAGGTAGATTTAAGGGAGCTATCTGTCCTGATGTTGAGACATTTAAAGAAGAGCTACCATATGTAAAAAAGAAATTGGAAAAACAAAAGAAAAAAAAAATATTGCTTTACTGTACTGGAGGAATTAGATGTGAAAAGGCATCAGCATATTTAAAACATCATGGATTTAAAGATGTAAATCAACTACATGGAGGTATTATAGACTATGCAAGACAGTTGAAAAAAAACCCTAATATAAAAAACAATTTTGAGGGTAGAAACTTTGTTTTTGATGAAAGAAGAGGAGAGAGAATTTCTGATAAAGTAGTTAGTAATTGCCATCAGTGTGGAGAGCCGTTTGATGAGCATGTAAATTGTAAAAACACAAATTGTAATTTATTGTTTATACAGTGTGATAAGTGCAAAAAAAAATATGAAAATTGCTGCTCTATTGAATGTATAGAAGTTATTAATATGCCATTAGAAAAGCAAAAGCAGCTTCGTAAAGGTATTGAAAACAAAAAGATGTATTATAGTCATAGAAAAGTAAAATTAAATTTAAGTAAAAAATGATTCGTTTAACTAAAGAATTTAAGTTTGAGATGGCACATGCTCTGTATGGGTATGATGGTCTTTGTGCAAATCTTCACGGGCACTCCTATAAATTATTAGTAACTGTAAGAGGAAATGTAAAAAATGAAGAAGGGCCCAAAAAAGGAATGGTTATAGATTTTTCGGTCTTAAAGAGTATTGTAAAATCATTAATTATAAATAAATATGATCATTCACTTGTTTTAAACGCGAACTCTCCTCATGGCAATCTAGACTTATCTTTGTTTGATAGAGTATATTTTATGCCTTATCAGCCAACTTCTGAAAATTTAGTTAAAGATTTTGCCTTGCAGATTCGTAACAAATTACCGGAAGGTATTGAGTTATATAGTGTAATTTTATCAGAAACAGCAACGTCTTATGCAGAGTGGAATTGTGAAGATAATAATTAGTTAGAATTTATTGTAAAAAACATACTTAAGCTTGAAGACTATTTTGTATTTTTGTAATTAAAAGAAAGCATAAATAATGACGAGTATTTTAATAGCTTTAGTTTCATTGTTAGTAATAGTAAGTTTAGTTCAAATAACAAGAGTAAGCGAGTTGTTAGCTGAACTTAAAAACGAGGATGTTAACGATGTTTCGGATGCTGATAACAACTACCAAGGGGTTTTAACTTTAGTAATTGGATTTGGCTTTATAGCCTTTGTTATATGGCAAATGTATGAGTGGAATCATTTACTGCTACCTCCTGCAGCTTCTGTACACGGAATGGAGATAGATGCATTGATGAGAGTTAGTATGGGACTCATTTTGGTTGTATTTTTTGCCTTAACTCCGCTTCTTTTCTTTTTTACTTATAAATATCGAGGAAATAAAAGTAGGAAAGCATATTTTTTTGCACACAATAATAAGTTAGAGGTAATTTGGACTGTCGTGCCAACAGTTGTATTAACAGCCTTAATTATATACGGTCTTAGAACGTGGGATCGCGCAATGAATGTTGATGTTAGCGATTCTACAATTATAGAAGTATATTCAAAGCAGTTTGGATGGACGGCTAGATCAGCAGGAGAAGATAATAAGTTAGGAAAATCAAACTTCAGATTAGTAGATAATACAAATGTTTTAGGTGTAGATATGGAAGACCCAAATGCGGCGGATGATAAAGTTTTAAGGGAGGTTCATTTAGTAGTTGGTAAGCCTGTATTGTTGAAGTTTAGATCGCAGGATGTTATTCACTCAGCATTTTTACCTCATTTTAGAGTTCAGATGAATTGTGTCCCTGGTCTATCTACGCAATTTGGCTTTACTCCAACGAAGACAACAAAAGAAATGAAAGAACAAGAAGGAGAAGATTTTGATTATATATTATTGTGCAATAAAATTTGTGGTTCTGCACACTACAACATGCAAATGACATTTATTGTAGAAACACAAGAAGAGTATGACGCATGGATTGCATCTAAAAAAACATTATCTCAAAAATTATTAACACAAAAATAATAAGATGGCAGATCATCATAAAGAAACCTTTATAACTAAGTATATATTTTCCCAAGATCATAAAATGATAGCTAAGCAATTTTTGATAACAGGAATGTTTATGGCTCTTGTAGGAATGTTAATGTCTGCAATATTTAGAGTTCAGCTTGCCAATCCTGGAGAGTCGTCAATACTATATAGCTTATTGCCAGGAAGTTGGGTAAACGAGGCGGGAGCATTGAATCCTGATAAATATTTAGCACTAGTTACTATGCATGGGACAATATTAGTTTTTTGGGTTTTAACTGCCGGTCTTTCTGGAACGTTTGCAAATTTTTTAATTCCATTACAAATTGGTGCTCGTGATATGGCTTCTGGTTTTTTAAATATGATATCATATTGGTTATTCTTTATTGCAACAGTTATTTTAATTGCTTCGATTTACGTACAAGGGGGTCCGGCATCTTCAGGATGGACGATATATCCTCCTCTAAGTGCACTTCCACAAGCTATACCTGGATCTGGAACAGGAATGACGCTCTGGCTTTTAAGTATTACAATATTTGTTGCAGGCTCTTTGATAGGGGGGTTGAATTATATTGTTACCGTTTTAAATTTAAGAACAAAAGGCATGTCGATGAGAAGAATGCCTTTAACTGTATGGGCTTTATTAGTAACTGCTATTTTGGGAGTTTTGTCATTTCCAGTTTTATTATCATGTGGTTTGTTATTGCTTTTTGATAGATCTTTTGGTACAAGTTTTTACTTATCAGATATTATTGTTAACGGGGAAATGTTACATAATATTGGAGGTAGTCCAATATTATTTGAGCATTTATTTTGGTTTTTAGGACATCCTGAAGTATATATTATATTACTTCCAGCGTTAGGCATTGTCTCTGAGGTTATTTCAGTAAATTCAAGGAAACCAATTTTTGGCTATACAGCTATGGTTGGTGCCATACTAGTAATTGCTTTTCTTTCGTTTATTGTTTGGGGACATCATATGTTCATGACGGGAATGAATCCATTTTTGGGGTCGGTATTTACATTTACAACTCTTTTAATTGCAATACCATCCGCAGTTAAAGTTTTCAATTGGCTAGCTACACTATGGAGAGCCAACATTCGATTTACTCCTGCAATGTTATTTGCAATAGGGACAGTATCGGCATTTATTACGGGAGGACTAACTGGACTGATATTAGGTGATAGTGCATTAGATATTAATGTTCATGATACGTATTTTGTTGTCGGGCACTTTCATATTGTAATGGGTCTTTCAGCAATATATGGAATGTATGCAGGAGTCTATCACTGGTTTCCAAAAATGTATGGTAAGATGATGAATAAAAATTTAGGATATCTTCATTTTTGGGGGACATTCATTTGTGCATATGGAGTCTTTTTCCCAATGCATTTCTTAGGACTAGCAGGTCTCCCTAGAAGATATTATACTAATAGCGCCTTTCCAATGTTCGATGGCCTTACAGATATTAATTCGATAATAACATTTTTCGCATTAGCTGGCGCTGTTATACAAGCAATTTTTATCTTTAATTTTATTTATAGTATTTTCAAAGGAACAAAAGCTAGTCAAAATCCTTGGAAGGCAAATACTTTAGAGTGGACTACTCCAGTGGAGAGAATTCATGGAAACTGGCCCGGAGAATTACCAGTTGTTGAAAGATGGGCTTATGACTATTCTAAGCCAGGGCAAGAAAAAGATTATGCTTTACAGACAGAACCGATGCAAAAAGGAGAAGAAGAACATTAGTATGAATATTACAAATAAAGCCATAAAACAATTACTTTGGGCTGGACAAGCCTCAATTGGTATGTTTTTTGCGGGACTAACCTCTGCATATATAGTTAGAAAGGCAGAAGGAAACTGGTTAGAATTTGCTATTCCAGATTGGTTTTACTATAGCACAGCAACTATTATTGTTAGTAGCGCTTTATTATTTTATGCCAAAAGAAAAATAAAACAAAATATTAATCCTGCCAATTTTATACTAGCAACATTCTTATTGGGAATTATATTTACAGTATTTCAAATATTTGGCTGGAATACTTTAACAAGTCAAGGAATATTTTTAACAGGAGAGGGTAGCAATGCTGCAGGTTCATTTTTATATGTTCTAACTCTAGCTCATTTGATTCACCTATTGGCTGGTTTAATAGCTCTATTATATTCATCAATTAGTTCTGTTAAAGGAAAATATAATTCTGAAAATCATTTAGGATTAGATCTTACATCTACATATTGGCACTTTTTGGGCTTGTTGTGGATATACTTATTTATTTTTCTAAAATATGTTTAAGAATATAAAATTATTAATATTTAAAAAATAGAATATGTCCAACACATCTGACTACGGAAAGGCATGGCAAGGCGGAGACAAGCCATTTGCAGCAAGCTATGGGAAAATGATGATGTGGTTTTTTTTGGTAACTGACGCACTCACATTTTCTGCTTTTCTAGCTGGTTATGGTTTTAGTAGGTTTAAATATCCTGAAATATGGCCTGTACCTGAGAATGTTTTTACTCATTTTCCTTTTTTAAGTGGAGAACATCCGCTTTTATTTGTTGCATTAATGACATTTATTTTAATTATGAGTTCAGTAACTATGGTGCTTGCAGTTAATTATGGACACAAAATGCAGAAGAAGAAAGTCATACTTTGGCTTTCTCTAACAATTGTTGGGGGTTGTTTATTTTTAGGATCTCAAGCATGGGAATGGGGTCATTTTATACATGGTGACAGAGGGGGAGTCGCAACTAAATATGATTATGTGGCGCACATAGCCAAAGGAAAAGAGAGGTCATCTGTCTATGAACTATTTGAAATTGATAAGTACTCTGATGATCATGTTTTAAAATATTATGGATTGAGTGATTTGACAGATGAAATGAAAGTTACTTATGACAAACAAAATATTAAAACCTTAATTAATAAATTAGAAGAGAAGCCTGAATTTAACATTATAAAATCCAATAGAACTGTACTGTCAAATAAGGAGTCTATTGATTATCTTCAAGAAAATGGAACAAAAATTATAATAGGCGCAAATTTGGTCGACAATGAATATGGTCATCGTCTTTTTGCAGATTATTTCTTTTTTATTACTGGTTTTCATGTTTTTAGTGGTGTTGTTTTACTTATAGTATTGCTTATAAATGTTATTATCGGCACCTATGAAAGAAGAGGGCATTATGAAATGGTAGAAAAAATTGGTTTATATTGGCATTTTGTAGATTTAGTTTGGGTATTTGTATTTACATTTTTTTATTTAGTTTAAAACATTAAAAGTTTAATATATGAGTGATAATCATAATAAAGGCAATTGGTGGATTTGGAAAGTATTTTGGCTTTTGTTAATAGTGACAGCAGTTGAAGTTGTCTTAGGAATTCTCAAGGTCAACGAAGTGTTGCCAGAAATTTTAATTAAAGGTAAGTTTTTAGGCTTAGAGTGGCTTACTCACATATTTATTGTTTTAACTCTTATTAAGGCGGCATATATTGTAAATGTATTTATGCATTTAGAGTCTGAAAGAAAGGGACTAAGATGGTCTATTTTACTACCTGCATTTATATTGATACCGTATTTATTATTTATAGTGTTAACTGAAGCTGGTCATGCTTATTTAATGATGTAATACGTATGAAGATAAAAAAACAAGTTGTTATATTAATTATACTCGCTCTTTTATTAGTTGTCCCTTCATTTGTTTATTTTTATATTACAAGAGGCTTTAATACATTTATAAAGCTTGAAATATTAGGACAAGAGGGACATAAAATTTCTGATTTTACTTTTACAAATCAAGACAATATTAAGATTTCTAATGAGGATTTTGAAGATAAAATATACATAGCTAATTTCTTTTTTACAAGCTGTCCAACAATATGTCCTGTAATGACTAAAAACATGGCATATGTACAAAGAAAACTAAAGGTTTATCCAAACATAAAATTTTTGTCTCATAGTGTAGATCCTTTAAATGATACACCTGAGAGATTACAGGCCTACATCAATGAAATGAAATTGAAAAATGTATATATCGATTTATCGAATTGGGATTTTGTAACAGGAGATAAAAATGAGATTTATGATATTGCAAAGTCATATTTTGTTAATGTGGCAGAAGACTCATTAGCTCCAGGAGGGTTTTTGCATTCAGAGTATTTTGTTTTGATCGATAAGGAGGGCAGAGTTAGATCTGGAATTGATAAAAATAATAATGTTGTAGGAGTTTATGATGGGACCAATGACAGCCAAATGAAGGATTTGATAAATGATGTAAAGGTATTAATGGCTGAATATAAAAGACCAGTAAAAGAAAATGAAAAATAAGATTATACTTTTCGCAGTTACTTTTTTGAGTACTATTAATTTAAATGCACAATGCGCTATGTGTAAAGCTGTAGTAGAATCAAATTTAAAAGAAGGAGGTAGTGTTGGTGCAGGATTAAATAATGGCATACTATATTTAATGGCAATGCCTTATGTTGCCGCTTTATTGTTTGGTATTTTCTACTTTTTGCAAAAAAGAAGAGAAACAGCCTAAACAGTATTTATGCTAAGATATTTTTTCCAGCTATTAAAATTCAAACTCTCAATTACAGTTGTTTTTTCTGCTTTAGCAGGCTACTTGTTAGGTGTTGAAAATTTTGAAATAGAAAATTTTATATATTTAATATTTGGAGGTTTTTTAGTTACAGGATCTGCTAATGCATTTAATCAAATACTTGAAAAAGATAAAGACAAGCTTATGATAAGAACTTGTAATCGTCCTCTACCACTTAAAAAGATAACAGTATTTCAAGCATTAGTTTTTGCCTCTTTAATTGGTTGTTTAGGTCTTTTTTTGTTAAATAAAATTAATCCAGATGGAAGTTTTTACGGATTACTTTCAAAGTCTTGTTTTTTTGGATTAATTTCTATGTTATTATATGTTTTATCATATACACCGTTAAAGAGAGTTTCAACAATTTCTATTTTTATAGGCGCTATTCCAGGCGCTATTCCATTTTTGTTGGGATTTGTTGCTGCAACTGATGTTTTTGGACTAGCGGCTGGCACTTTGTTTGCTATTCAGTTTTTTTGGCAATTTCCGCATTTTATAGCTATATCCTGGACTCTTGATGATGATTACAAAAAAGCTGATTTCAAGATGTTGTTTGGAGGTAAAAAAAACCAGTATCCTGCAATAATTTCAATATTGACATCAATTTTAATGACTATCATTTCAATTTTGCCGTTTTTTTATATAGATGATCTTAGCTTATCAATTTATTCTTTTTGTATTGTTTTAGGACTTGGAATTTGGTTTTCAATGAAGTCTATAATGCTGTATTTAAATATTGATGATAGAACAGCAAAAAAACTAATGGCTTCTTCTTTTGCTTATTTGCCTCTTGTTCAGATTACATATGTATTAGATAGGTTTATATTTTAACTTCCTTTAAATATAAACAAACAGTAAACAATGGACATTAGCATTAAAAAAGCTATCAATTGATGTATTAAAGCTAGAGAGAAAGGAACCATAAATAATATTGTAAAAACACCAACAGCTGTTTGTACAAGTACTATTGATAATAATAAGTGTAGAGCCTTATTGTGTTGGGAGCTAATAGATTTAGCTATTCCTTTTTTCCATATGTAAATTATAAAACCTACAATTATAAAAGCAAAAGTTCTATGGAAAAATTGAATCCCGTAAGGAGCAGAAACAAAATTTTTCCATAATGGGCTTAATGCATATACTGCTTGTGGAACCCATTCTCCATTCATTTTAGGCCAAGTATTAAAACCAATACCGGCATTTAGTCCAGCCACAAAAGCCCCGTACACAATTTGAATTAACACAAGAACTCCTAATATTAATATAGAGTTAAACATTTTTTTATCACCTTTAATCTTATCAGAAAATATTAAAGGTAGAGCTACCCAAAAGCAAAAAGCACATGTTATAAAGGCTGTTGTTAAGTGTATCGCTAGTCTAAAATGACTAACATCAGGTCTGTCAACCAAACCACTTTTAACCATCCACCACCCTATTGCACCTTGTAGAGCTCCCAAGCAGAATAATAGAAGAGATTGAAATAATAGTTTTTTAGGAAGCATTTTTTTAAATAAAAAATAGAAAAAAGGGATTATAAACACTAAGCCTAAAAGACGACCTATCATTCTGTGTAGGTATTCCCAAAAGAAAATGTATTTAAAATCAGACAGTGTATAGTCGTAATTTATTTTTTTAAACTCTGGAGATTGCTTGTACAAATCAAATGTTTCTTGCCATTGAATGTCATTTAAAGGAGGTATAGCTCCCATAAAAAGACTCCAATTCACCATTGAAAGGCCTGAATTAGTAAGCCTTGTAATACCACCAACAAGTACCATTATAAATATTAAGGAGCATCCGCTTAGCAGCCAGATGACTATAGCTTTATTTTTTTTCATATTAATAATAAGGTGTCATAAAGACGTATACTAGAACACCTGTTATAGCAACATAAATCCAAACAGGAAAGGTCCATTTCACAATTTTTTTATGCTTATTAACTTCACCTGTCAAACCTCTGTAGATAGAAAATAATGCTAAAGGTAGTACAGGGACAGAAAGTAAAATATGACTAATAAGAATGAAGAAGTAAATGTATCTAATCATTCCTTCACCTCCGTAAGGAGTTGGAGCGTTGGTTAATTTAGATACTACGTAAGAGATTAAAAATATAGATGATAGAATGAATGCTGTTAACATTGATATTTTATGGGCCTTTGTATTTTTATTCTTAATCCAAAAGAACCCAGTGGTTAATAAAATCGCTGTGCATCCATTTAAAATAGCATGAAAAAATGGCAGTGAACTAAAATCAATATTTTCAGATTCAATAAATAATACATCAGGAAAAATCATTAGTAATGCTACCGCAATAGGAACAATAATTGAAAGGCTTATTATAAGCGGTACAAAGAGGTTGTCTTTTTTTTCCATATTATTTGAGTTTGATGTTTAAATCATTTAGTTGTTCGTTATCAATATTACTAGGTGAATTTATCATTACGTCCCGACCTGAGTTGTTTTTAGGAAAGGCAATAAAATCTCTTATACTTTCTTTTCCTCCTATTATTGCACATAGTCTATCAAATCCAAAAGCAATTCCCCCATGAGGAGGAGCCCCATATTCAAATGCGTTCATAAGAAAGCCGAATTGTTTTTTTGCCTCTTCTTCGCTAAATCCAAGATGTTTAAATATAAGAGATTGAAGGTTTTTATCATGAATACGAATACTCCCGCCCCCAATTTCATTACCATTAAGGACCAAGTCATATGCGTTAGCTCTCACAGATTTTGGATCACTATCTAGCTTTTCAATGTCATCATTTTTTGGAGCAGTAAAAGGGTGATGCATTGCATGGTACCTTTGTGTCTCTTCATCCCATTCTAATAACGGAAAGTCTAAAACCCATAATGGAGCAAATTCTTTGGGGTTTCTCATTCCCAACTCTTCTGCTAGATGGAGTCTTAAAGCTCCCAATGCTTTTCTTGTTTTATCTTTTTCTCCAGCCATTATTAATAGTAAATCTCCAGAACTACAATTAGCTAATTCTGCCCAGGCTCTTCTATCAAATTCATCAAAAAATTTATCTATAGTTGATTTACTCGAACCATCTTTGTTGTACTTGCAATAAATTAGGCCTGTTGCACCAATTTGTGGTGTCTTAACAAAATCTATTAGTTTATCAAGTTTTTTTCTAGAGAATTCTGCTCCTCCTGATACATTAATTGCTGAAATTAATTCTGCACTATCAAATAAATTAAAACCTTTTCCTTTACAGAGATCATTAAGCTCAATTAATTTCATGTCAAACCTGATGTCCGGTTTATCAGATCCATATAATTCCATGGCCTTATCATATGTTATTCTTTCAAACCGTTTAAGCTTAACGCCTGTAGCTTTTTCTATTATAGAATTAGTTAAACCTTCAAAGGTATTTAAAATATCTTCTTGAGTAACAAAAGACATTTCACAATCAATTTGAGTGAACTCTGGTTGTCGGTCGGCACGGAGATCTTCGTCTCTAAAACACTTAACGATTTGATAGTATTTGTCTATTCCAGCAACCATTAATAGCTGCTTAAAAGTTTGTGGAGATTGAGGTAGTGCATAAAATTCGTTAGTATTCATTCTACTAGGAACTACAAAGTCTCTCGCTCCTTCAGGTGTTGACTTGATAAGATATGGTGTTTCTACTTCAACGAATCCATTAATATCTAAATAGTCTCTTGTTGCTTTAGCTACTTGATGTCTTAAAATAAGCTTTTCCTTGATAGGATTCCTTCTAATGTCTAAATAACGATATAACATTCTCAATTCAACACCTCCATCGGTATTATTTTCAATAGTAAAAGGAGGTACTTTTGAAGCATTTAAAACATTTAAATTAGAAACTTCAATTTCAATTTCTCCAGTAGCAATATTTAAATTTTTACTTTCACGTTCTATTACAATCCCCTGTATTTGAATTACAAATTCTCGACCTAATTTTCTGGCCCTAGAGCACAGTAGATTATTTTTGTCTAAGTCAAACGTTAATTGTGTTATGCCATATCTATCTCTTAAATCAACAAATGTCATGCCTCCCAGATCACGGGTTTTTTGTACCCAGCCACTAAGAGTAACCTCTTCATTAATATTGGAAATATTTAATTGGCCACAATTATGAGTTCTAAACATATTAAATAATTATTTTACAAAATTACAAAACAAAATCCTTAATTTGCATAATGGATTTAAAACCTTTCGATCATATTTTTTTTATGAAGCAAGCAATTGATCAAGCCAAGATAGCAATGATTCATGATGAAGTTCCTGTAGGAGCAGTTATTGTTTGTGATAATCAGATTATTGCTAGAGCACACAATTATACAGAAAAACTAAATGATGTTACTGCTCACGCAGAGATGCAAGCATTTACTTCAGCGGCTGATTATTTAGGAGGTAAATATCTGCATGAGTGTTCTCTTTACGTAACTCTTGAGCCGTGTGTTATGTGTGCTGGAGCTTCTTATTGGACGCAGATAAATAATATTTTTTATGGGGCAAGGGATCCACGAAGAGGGTTTTCTTTATTAAATAACAATATTTTGCATCCAAAAACATCAGTTAAAGGAGGCATATTAGAAAATGAGTGTTCTGAATTATTGTTGAATTTCTTTAAGGGTAAAAGATAAAATAAATGTATTTTTGAAAAAAATTTAAAAGATGAATTATCCAGAAGAAATGTGTACGCCTATGCGTGAAGATTTAACATCAGTGGGTTTTGTTGAGTTAAGAACTCCAGAATCTGTTGAAGAATTATTAGACCGAAAAGAAGGAACAGTTTTATTAATGGTAAATTCTGTTTGTGGTTGTGCAGCAGGAAATGCTCGTCCAGCAGTTAAAATGACAACTAATTTTAATCCTAAAGTGGATATTTTTGCAACTGTTTTTGCTGGTCAAGATATTGGTGCAACAGCAAAAGCTAGAGAGTATATGCGTCCTTTTCCACCATCATCACCATCAATAGCGGTATTTAAAGATGGAAAATTAGTTCATTGTATCGAGAGACATCATATTGAGGGTAGATCAGCAGATATGATTGCTGATAATCTAAAGGATTGTTTTAATCAGATTTGCTAATTTTATAAATCCGCCTTTTTTTGTTGAAATTGATTATTTTTTTTTGAAATAATCTTTTTTTCTCCTTGTCTAAAAAATGTGTATCTTGCGAGCTTAATAAAAAAATATAAATTTTCAAATTAATATGAAGAAGATATTACTACTAATCAACAGTTTTTTATTTGCTTTTTCGATTGAGGTTTATGCACAGCACCCTACTAATTTACAATCTTCTAATATTTCATCGAATAGCGTAGACTTATCATGGGATCAGTCACCTTGTTCAGGTAATGTTTATTACAGATATAGAATAGTTGGTGATCCTTGGACTACAGTTGGAGCTCCAGGTGTCTCTGCACCTCCAATAACTTTATCAGGGTTAACACCAAGTACAGATTATGAGTGGGCAGTAAAATGTGTTGGTGTAGGTGGTTGGAGTGGTACAGAAAATTTTACTACTGTTAGTTCAGTTTCAATTACTAATGTTACTCTTGATACTATTCAATGTTATGGAGGATTAGCTACAATTACAGTTGACCTTAACAATACTAGTAGTCTTACAATTTTAGATACAGTTCAGGTATTACTTTGTTTTGAGTTATTTAATGGTTATTGGACAAAAAGTCAATCAACTCCGATAAGTAGTTCTACTACTCAAGCAGTATTCACTGGAGTTGATCCGTTGCATGGAGGGATTGCTGCAGGAGAATATAAGGTTAGGGTAGTTGATTCAATTCCATATTATAATGCTAACAATCTTGGAAGCGGTTTTAGTTCTAATGGAATTATAGCAGAATATCCACTTATTGTAGATGTTGATGAACCTGCCGAGCTTTTAGCATCAACTAATTCAATAGCTAGTATATTATGTTATGATGACTGTAATGCTGAAGAAGATTTGGTAATTACAGGAGGTATTTCACCATATTCTTTTAATATGGGAGGTACAACTGTTAATATTTCAGGCTCAACACATTCTTTTGTGGCCCTATGTGGAGACTCCACGTATTCTCTAACAGTTTCTGATGATAATGGATGTCTTGCAAATGGAGGAAGCGCAATCACCTTTACTATTACTGAACCCGAGGATCTAATTGGAGGCGGAGTACCGTCTGCAAACTATAATGGGTTTGATGTTAAATGCAATGGAAGTTTAACAGGAGAGATTACAGCTTCTACTTTATCTGGGGCTTCAGGAACAGGATTGTTAGAATATTCCATGGATGGCAATCCATTTACAAACTCATCATTATTTGTGGGCTTATCAGCTGGAAATCATACAATTATATATAGAGATGCTAATTTGTGTACAGATACACAAGTCATTAATCTTTTGGAACCTCCTCTTCTTTCAGGAGCGCCAAGTGTTACAGAACATGTAACTTGTTTTGGATTTGCAGAGGGAGATATAGATTTTTCAGTTTCTGCAACTGAGATTGGAGCTGGCGGACCATACATGTTTTCAATTGATGGTAATAATTTTCAAAACTCTAGCGTTTTTGAGAATAATTTTGCGGGACTATACAATATTACAGTTGAGGATATTAATGGTTGTCAGTATAGTGACACTATAACAATAACTCAACCAGATGAGATTATTTTTTCAATTTCACTCTCTGATTATAATGGATATCAAATCAGTTGCTTAGGACAAAATGATGGGCAAATTAACTTTAGTCCAGCAACAGGAGGTTTAGGACCAATTTCTTATTCAATTGATGCAAATAACTTTGCACAAACGTTAAATTATAATAATCTCAGTTCAGGAAATTATAATATTGTTGTTGTTGATTCTGTAGGATGTCAGCAAGATACATTAATTACATTATCAGATCCCGGACAATTTGATATATCCTATGTAATTAGTAGTCCAATTTCTTGTCCTTCATATTGCAATGGAGAAATCCAAACAAATCCAATAAATGGGGCGGGTCAAATATTATATAACATTAACGGAGGTGTTCAGCAGACATCACCGACGTTCCCTTCCTTGTGTGATAATTCGTTAGCTCCTGACACAATTATTGCAATTGATGCAAATGGTTGTTCAGATACTCTTGAAATTATTGTTTCTGAACCACCGGCATTTGTGTTTAATACATCTTCTGTTCTTGAATATTGCTCACAAAATAATGGGCAAGCATCAATAAGTGTTACTTCTGGCGGAACAGGTGTTGGCACCTACATCTACTCCTGGAATACTATACCAACTCAAAATTCAAATACTGCTACTAATATTGAGTCAGGAACATATAATGTTACTGTATCAGATGCTAATAACTGTTCTTTTACTGAAAGTGTAACAGTTGATGAAGATTTAGGTTTTCAAGTTACTTTTACAACAGTTTCTCCTTGTTTAGGAGACTCTAGTGGGTCTGCTATAGCTACACCTGCTGGAGGAACACCAATATATTCTTATCAGTGGAGTGATATAAATGGAATCTTAGCAGGAGAAACATCAGCTTCTTTAAACAATATGCCAATAGGTTCATACACAGTGTCAGTTACAGATAATGGTTCGCCATCATGTACTGTTGTAGAAAGTATAGATATTTTACCACCAACAAATTTAATTTCTGTTGATACTATTATTATAACTCCAAATTCTTGCTTTGGAATAAATGATGCGCAAATCGAAGTCGTTGCGGTCGCAGGTCTTGCTCCATATAATTATAATATTGAATATGGAGGTAATATTCAAATAGAACCAAGTGGTTTATTCACTTCTTTAGCGCCGGAAACATATGTGATAAAAGCATTTGATGCTAATGGCTGTTTTGATGATACAACTATTAGTATATCATACCCGCAATTATTAGAAATAGACAGTACAGTTTTCACTGATATTAGTTGTCATGGAGCAAATGATGGTTCTATTCAAGCAATACAGTATATAGGCGGTACAGCTCCATACCAATTTTCTGTTGATGGAGGTCCATTACAAGGTTTTATGTCATTTTCTGGATTGGGTCCTAATCAACACACAGTGGAAATTTTAGATGCTAATAATTGTGGAGCTCAGGATATAATATTTATAGATGAGCCAACAGAATTACATGTAGAGATGCATGTATCAAACTGGAACAACTATCAAATACAGTGTCATAACGATACTTCAGGGTATGTGGATATTAATGCTTCTGGTGCAACAGCTCCATATTTTATAAACACTTCAAGTTTTAATGATTCTATCACAGTAGGCAGTTTTTCTGTAGGCGTTTATACTTTTTTAGTATATGATAGTAATGGATGTGAATATGAAGAAACTATAACTTTTAGTGAGCCTAATCCTATAATGCATAATTTTGTTGAAAACCATATTTTATGTAGTGAAGATGGTTCGGTAACTGATTCTGTATACGGTGGAGTAGGTTCAGCAACAACATACACATATCTTTGGAATACGGGAGAAACAACATACTCTTTAGATAGTTTGAGCCCAGGCTGGTATACCATTACAGTGACCGATATGAATGGATGTCATAGTATAGATTCAGTAGAAATTAATGATAATGGAGCCTTTGAAGCTATTGCTTTGGGACAAAAGAATTTAAATTGTTTTACAATTGATAACCCAGATGGGATGTTAAGTGTTCTTGCATCAGGAGGAGAAATGCCATATACTTATTTGTGGAATGATTCACAGGCTCAAACTAATGATACTGCTGTGCATTTAGGAGTAGACCCAAATACTTTAACTTCAGATTATCAGTGCATTGTTGAAGATGATAATGGTTGTATTTTAACTGTGGACTTTATACTTACAATGCCAAAAAAATTCGATGTAGAGATATTAATTGATGATTTAATTTCTTGTAATGGACTAGAAGATGGGAAGCTTACTGCAGATACAGTAAATGGAAGTGGAGGAGGAACATTTTTGTGGAATAATAATGATAACACAGAAACAATTTCTAATTTATCAGCAGGATTTTATTCTGTTATTGCTGAGGATGTTAATGGGTGTATAGCTACAGACTCAATTAATTTAACTGAACCAGATTCTATAGAAGTATTTATAGAGGAATATGATATTGATTGTTTTGGAGAAGATGGTTTTTTACAAACTGTAGCTATAGGAGGAACTTCTTTTGAATTTACATATGATTATGAACTTTATGCTGAAGACGGAAATGTTTTATTAGATTCCTTTACAGATTTTGAGTCAGGCGGTATAGATATAGATCCAACACCAAACCAGAATTTTGTGCCTGAGGACACACTATTAATAGAAGATTTAGGAGCAAACACGTATTATATTATTGCTATAGATAGAAATGGTTGTCAGGGAACATCACAGATTATATCAATAACTGAACCAGCAGAGCTCACATTAAATATTGAAGTTACAGATGAAACTTGTGATGATCAAGGAATTATTTTCGTTTATCCAGAAGGAGGAACAGGTTCATGGGATTACTTTATTGATGGAAACAATGAGGCTAATAGTCCTCAAGGAGCTTATGAGCAGTTTTCTTTAGAGCCAGGTGAATATGATATTAAAGTAATAGATGCATCAGGGTGTTCCGTAAGTACAACTGCATTTATTAAAGCGTACGATTTAATATTTTTACCAAATTACATAGGCTCTATTGATACAACGGTATGTTTGGGGAAATCTATTGAAATTAGTGTAGATGAAAGACCAGGACTAGTATACACTTGGAGTGATGGACTTGTCCAAGGCTCAAGAACTATTAATTTAGATGGTGTTTATGATTATGGAGAGGAGTACAGTATAACTTTTGTTGTAGCAGTAACTGATGAGAATGATTGTGAAATAGAAAATACAGTAACAGTTAATTTTGAGGCAATAGACCCTATGATTGAGTCTGACCCTGAAGTTGAGTATGGTGATTATCCAGTTATATTAGCAGGAGATAATATTAATCTTTCATCAGCAAATAATAATGGAGAAGAATATATTTGGAGTTGGAGTAATGATACTATTATAAATACAGATGGCGAAATAACAGTTCAAGGATTGTTGTCATCTGATTGGTTCCATTTATTTATTGAAGATGAAGAGGGTTGTATAGGTTATGATTCTATATATATTGTAGTTGGAGTAAAAACATATGAATATATTACTCCAAATAATGATGGATATAATGATGAATGGTTACCAGTAGATATTCAATCTTATCCAGATGCATTGTTAAGAGTTTTCAACAGATGGGGAGGCTTAGTTTGGGAAGCAAATGGAGGAGAAAGCCTTAGTGAAGGCCAAGGATGGGACGGCACTCAAGAAGGAAAAGAACTGCCAGTTGGAACATACTATTATATAATAGATTTAAATACTGGAGACGAACCTCAAACAGGGCCTATTACAATTATAAGATAATATGAAATTTAAAGAAATGAAAAGAATTATAATTTTATGTTTTGCATTTTTATTAGGGAACATGCTCTATGCGCAGCAACTTCCTCAAATAACGCAATATACATTTAATAATTATGCAATTAATCCTGCAGTTTCTGGAATGTATGATTATTACCAGGTTAACACGACTATACGTAATCAATGGATAGGTATAAATGATGCTCCAAGAACAAATGTTATTAGTGTTTATGGAAAGCGTAATGAACAGGTAAGTTTAGGTGGAACTGTTTATAATGATATAACAGGGCCAACAAGCAAGTCTGGTGGAGCTATATCATATACATATACAATTAATGTATTGTCTGATATCCTTGTATCACTTGCCTTACAGGGAGGTTTCACACAGTTTAAGATTATTAAGGATAAACAAAAGGTTGCGGATCAGGATGATCCTTTTTTTCAAGGGGGAGATGTTGTACGGTTACTACCGGATGCAACATTTGGACTTAATGTAGTTGGTAAAAAATGGTATTTAGGTATTGCAATCCCTCAGTTGTTAAGCTCCGAATTACGACTAATGGATGATGACCATGCCCGTTGGTATGATCAAACAAGTCAAAATGGAAAATTATCTAGTCAGGTATATTTACTTGGAGCTTGGAATTATGATATATCATCTATTCTAAACCTTGAGGCAAGTACGTTTTTAAAGTCTGCATCAGGAGCAAAGACTCAAACTGATTTAGGGCTAAAGATTAAATACAAAGAATTATGTTGGTTAGGTTTAAACAGTCAGTTAAATAATAATATGTCTTCTCTTGCTACCCTATTCGGAATTAACCTGAATGAAAAATATACTCTAGGATACTCATATGGAATGCCTAATTCTGATGTTAGTACTTACAACTCAGGGTCACACGAATTTATGCTAGCAATTAAAATACTAGATTAGTAATCTAAGTTATACATAAAAGAGAAAGCCCTCACATTGTGAGGGCTTTTTATTGTTGTATATAATTAGAAGTATACAACCCAAAACAAGTATTACGACAGGACAAATATAAAGCTATATATAGATCACATTAACCATACTGTTTTATAAGATGCTAACATAATAATGTTAATTTAGTTTCAGTTTTAAATCTTTTTATTTTTACTAATAGTAGTATTTAATATATTTGTGAAAACTCAAATTTAGATAATTGAAAATTGCATTTATTGGATCCAGAGGTATACCAGCAAACTATGGAGGTTTTGAAACTTTTGTAGAAGAGGTTGCTGTTGGACTTAAAAGCACATATAATTACGATATCGTAGTTGTTGGAGATAGTTTACAAAAGATTCAATTAAGAGGCATTAAATCATATAAAGGAATCAAAATAAAATATTCTAAATTTTCAAAGGCTAATCAGACTATTCTTTTTTATCTTGAATCGATGTTGAAGGTTTGGAATTCAGATATAATTTATAGTTGCGGAGTTGGTAATGCATTTTTTTTATTTATACCATTCTTTTTAAAAAAGAAATTTGTTACTAATCCTGATGGTATCGGCTGGAAACGTTTAAAGTGGTCTAATAATGGAAAAAAAATTTTAAAGTTTATGTTTTACCTTTCCGCAAAACTAAGCCCATTCATATTGGCAGATTCTGTTGGAATACAGCAGATTTTTGAAGATAAGTTTAACAGGAAAAAAAATATTAATACAATTGAATATGGAGCATATTTAAATAATACTGTTGGAAACAATTCTAAAAAGGTTAAGGATGTATTACAAAGGTTTAATCTAACGAAATTAGGTTATCATTTAGTAGTTAGTAGGCTAGAGCCTGAAAATAATGTAGACCAAATTATCAATGGATATGTTAAAACAATGAGTAAACGACCTTTAGTTGTAGTTGGAAATATTATGGAGACTGATTATGTCCGAGATCTTCTAAAATTTAAGTCTAAAAGAATTGTTTTTTTAGGAGGAATATATGATCGTTTTGCATTAGAAGTAATTAGAGCTAATGCATTTTCTTATATTCATGGCCATTCAGTAGGAGGCACTAATCCATCATTGTTAGAAGCAATGGCTTCAAAGAATCTTTGCATATGTCATAAAAATCAGTTTAATATGGGTGTTGTTAGTGATTCAGGATTTTATTTTGAGAATGATGATGATCTTTCTAAGGTTATAACAGAAATAGAACACAATGATTATAGTGAATATAAAGAATTAGTATATAATAGAGTTAAGAATCAATTTAGTTGGAAAAATATAGTAAAAATGTATTCAGAATATTTTACAGAAATAGTTAAATAATGTTACCAAATTTTTTAATTGTAGGATCATCAAAGTGTGGAACAACTGCATTATATTATTACTTAAAGCAGCATCCGGAGATTTCATTTTCTAGATTAAAGGAGCCAAAATATTTTAGCTCTATTGATCAAAATTTCCCTCATAAAGGAGTTGGTGATATTTCTGTAGATCATTATGCAATCAAATCATTTCATCAATATAAAAAACTATTTCAACAAATTAAAAATAAGAGGGTTGGAGAGGCTAGTCCAGATACAATTTATTTTCATAAAAAAACAGCAGATCATATTTTGTCTACTTTAGGAGATATACCAATAATCATTATGTTAAGAAATCCAGTTAAGAGAGCATTTTCTGCATATATGTATTTAAAAAGAGATAGCCGTGAGCAATTAAGCTTTAAGGATAGTCTTTTAGCTGAAGAAGCCCGACTAGCGGATAATTGGGATTTTATTTGGGGATATAAAAAGTGTGGGCTATATTATGAACAAGTAAAAACTTTTATTGAAAAGTTCTCTAGCGTTAAAATTATTTTACAGGAAGATTTAAAGCAAAAACCTAATCAAGTACTAAGAGAATTACACGAATTTTTAGATATAGAAAAACATTTTAAAACAGATTTTTCTATTAAACATAATGAATCAGGTATTCCTAATAATATTGTTTCAAAATTTCTTTTAAGCAGAGACAATTACTTTTCTACATTTATTAGGGAAGTTATGAAGGTTGTAATTCCAAGAAAAATTTTAGAAAAAGTTGCTAGTAAATCATTATCTAAAATATCTATTTCAGAAGAGGATTATAATTCATTGAAATCATACTTTAAAGATGATATATGTAAGCTTGAAAAATTAATTAAAAAGGATCTTAGCTCTTGGAAATGATTATGAGACTTCAAAAAATAAAAATAGAATCGGATATTAATTTATGGGACCAGATTATAACTAATTCTCCTGACTTTTTTACAATTTCTCATAATCCATCTCTAATTAATTTTCTAAAACAACATATGAGTTGGAATGGAGATCAATTTTTTATAATGTATAAAGAAGAAATTATAGGTGTTTATCAGCACTCTCTTGTAAACTCTGATTCTTCAGTCTCAATGCCTCATTTTTCATATGGAGGTATAATTAGAAAAGATAATACTTTTAAGAAAATTCAGATATATAACAAAATAAAAAATTTTCTACCTAAACAACATGAGATAAGAGATTTTGAACCTTATACTAATTATACTGATACCGATAAAGTAGCTGCATATTTAGAGTTAAAAACAACATCTGAAGAACAGTTAGCAACATTTAAATATAATCACAGAAGAAAAATAAAGAAGGCATACAAAAATGGTCTTGAAGTTTTTATTTCAAATAACATTAAAGATATGCAATCTTTTTATAAAGTATATTGTAAGAATATGTTACGTTTAGGTTCGCCAGTACTATCAGAAATGTTTTTTTTAAATTTATTAAAGACATATAAATATGGAGAAATACAGGTTTTCTTAGTAAAATATAACGATAAAATTATAGGAGGAGCTGTTGTTTTAGAATATAATCAATTTGTTGAGGACTGTTGGCTTTCTACTTTAAGCGAGTATAACAATTTATATACAAGTGTATTGCTATATTGGGAAATGATTAAAGATTCTATTAAAAAAGAAAGGAAATATTTTTCATTTGGAAGAAGCTCACAGAATAGTAGTTTGTTAAATTTCAAAAGACAGTGGCAACCTATTGAGAGAAAATTATACTTCTCATATTCATATGAAAAAAAAACAGGACTAAAACAAATGAAATTTTTAACAAAGATTTGGAAGTTACTTCCTCTCAAAATCGCTAATTTTATTGGGCCAAAGATTGCAGATAAACTATATTGATGAGAATATTAACTTTCGACATAGAAGACTGGTATCATATAATTCAAGAATATCCAAATAATATCTTAGAAAGATGGGATAATTATGAAGTTAGAATTCATAAGGGCATGGATAAAATCTTCGGAGTTTTGGATGATCATGATACTAGAGCTACTTTTTTCATTGTAGGTTATATTGCTAGAAAGCACCCTGAGATTGTGAAGAGAATTAACGATTTAGGTTATGAAGTAGCAGCTCATTCAGATATGCATCGAGCTGCGTATACTCAGAATAGAGCAGATTACAAAGAAGATTTGTCAAGATGTATTAAAAGCTTAGAAGATATAACTGGCAAAAAGGTAGTTTCATATAGAGCACCAGGATTTTCTTTTAAAAAAGAAAATATTTGGGCATTTGAAGTTTTACATGAATTAGGAATTAAATATGATTCATCTATTTTTCCAGCACCAAGAGAAGATGGTGGATTCCCTAACTTTGAATCTAAAAGGCCCTGTATAGTACAATATAATGGTATAAAAATCAAAGAATTCCCTATGAGTATACATTCTTATTTTGGAAAAAAGTTTACTGTAACTGGTGGCGGATATTTTAGATTTTTCCCATATAGATTAATACGAGAGCTTGTAAAAAATGATAATTATACTATGACATATTTTCATCCAAGAGATTTTGACTCTAAACAACCAATATTAGATAATATTTCATTATTACGAAGATTTAAGTCTTATATCAATTTATCCAAATCATATGTTAAACTAAGGCAGATTGTATATGATTTTAATTTTGTAGACATGAATGAGGCTATAAAGACTATAAATTGGGAGAATGCTCCGATAGTTAATTTAGATTTAATCTCAAACAATAAATAAATCTGCTGCAATTGCATCTGCATACAGCTTGCCTTTGCTAGTCAGAATATAGCGACTTCCTTTCTTAATGACTTTTTCTTGCTTTTCCCATTTTTTAACTTGTAAATCAAAATATTTATATGTTTTTAAATCAAATTTATTTTTTATAAAAAATTTATCAGCCCCCCACATTGTACGCAAGGAAGTTAAAATATATTCATTATACTGTTGGTTTTCAGTTAAGTGTTCTATTTCAAAATAGGTATTATTATTTATAATTCCGTCAATATATTTTTTATTTGAAGATATATTACATTGTCTTGTTTTATGATTAAAGGAATGTGCAGATGGACCAATACCTAAATATTTTTTATTCTTCCAATAGCTAGTGTTATGGTTTGAAAAAAACCCTTCTTTGCCAAAATTTGATATTTCATAGTGAATAAAATTATTTTTTTCAGCAAAACTAGTTAAGTGATGAAATTGATTAGCTATTACATCGTCATTTTCAGTAACTATTTTTTTATTTTTTACTAGATGATAAAGCTTAGTATTTGATTCGACTGTGAGAGAATAAGCAGAAAAATGAGGGATATTTAATTCTTTTATATATTTTAGATTTATAGCCCATTTTTTTTCCCCTTGATTTGGGATTCCATAAATCAAGTCAATAGTAATATTACTAAATCCTAAATCTTGAGCCATTTTAATAGAATTTATAGCTTTCTCTGAGTCATGAGCTCTTTTTAACAGTCTTAAGTCATTATTATTAAATGACTGTACGCCTATACTTAATCTATTTACTTGAGAGTTAACTAAATTATTAAGATATTTTAAATTCAGATTATCAGGGTTACATTCAACAGTAATTTCTATATTTTCACAAACTTCAAAATTATTATATATAGTTTTTATTATGGAATTTATTTCTTCTACACTTATGATTGAGGGTGTTCCACCTCCAAGATATATAGAGTTAATCTGCTCCCCCAAAAGATAATCTTTTCTAATTTTGATTTCTTGATTGATGCATTTAAGTAGCATTAACTTATCGGATTGATTAGTCCTAAAATAAAAATCACAGTATATACATTTTTGTTTGCAGTATGGAATATGTATGTATATGCCAGCCATTTATAATTTTAGACAAGAAGTTTAACTAACTATTGAAATACAGTTGGTAAATTAAAGCTTTGATCTGCCCTATTTACTACAACTATTATTGAATCTCCTTTTTCAAATTTACTGAGTGCAAGCATATAGCTTTTCATATCGGTAATTTCAAGCTCTCCCATTTTAACTACAATATCTCCTTTTTTAAAACCAAATTTTGCAGCTGTTTTCCCTTTTGAAATGCCATCTATCCTCATCCCTTTTCCGTCAAACATATAATCAGGCATAACACCAAGGGTAACTTTAAAGCTTGGCATCACATCAGACTCACTTTTTGTTTCTTGGAAATCAAACTCGTTAATATATGAAGACTGTTTAATTATCTCTTTTACATAGCTATATACTTCATACATTCCATCAAAATTGATTTTATCCGCATCATCACTTGGTTTGTGATAGTCTTCATGTTGCCCTGTAAAAAAATGTATAGATGGAATATCTTGCAAATAAAATGAAGTGTGATCTGATGGACCAATACCTGAATCTGTAGTTTTTAAATTAAAATTAAATTTATTGGAAATATTTATAAGTTTCTTCCATTTATTGCTTGTCCCTATTCCATTTATTGCTAGTGTATTATCTGCTCGTAGTCGTCCCACCATATCAAAATTCATCATAAAACGCACTTTGGTTAAGTCAATAGTGGGATTTTTAGCATAGTATGAAGAACCAAAAAGGCCATGTTCTTCCCCAGAAAACGCAATGAATAAATAATTATATTTTGGAATTTTATTAAGCGAAGAAGCCAGATTTAATAATATACTAACACCACTTGCATTATCATCTGCGCCATTATGAATTTCATTTTCCCCATCATAGCGTGAACCAAACTCTCCAAATCCAATGTGATCATAGTGAGCTCCTATAATTATTGTTTCTTTTTTTCCGTGATCAATATATCCAATAACATTAATTCCTTCAATATTTTTTTCAATTTCTACAGAGTGCGGATTTCTCTTAATAGGGGTCTCGAAGTATTGAAAATATCCACTAGTTCCTTTAGGGATTAGTCCATATGATTTAAATTTTTCGCTTATATAATTAGCAGCTTTTTTTTCGGCCTGGCTTCCAGTTGCTCTGCCCTCTAGCATATCTGAAGATAAGTAATATACTTCTTCAGTCATTTTTTTAATAACTTCAGTCTTTTGTGCAGTTGGCGTATTACAGCCATAAAACATTATAAATAAAGAAAGAATTGCATTTTTTTTCATATTTAAAGGATTATTTTTGTAGTAAAATTTTTTTGTAAAAATATGAAACAATATTTGTCTTTCTTAACCTTTATTATACTAATATCATCTTGTAATAGTTTTCAGAAAAAAAATGATAAAAAATCATCTTCACTTTTGTATGAAAATGAAATACATTTTAAAAACTTAAGGCAGTTAACCTTTGGAGGAGAGAATGCAGAGGCTTATTGGAGTTTCGACGATTCTAAATTGATATTTCAAGCAACTAATGAAATGTGGGGCCAGAGCTGTGATCAGATTTATATTATTGACACAAATAATTATAGTCTTGATAGTGTGACTCCTAAGATGGTTAGTTTAGGTTTAGGAAGAACAACCTGTTCATATTTCATGCCTGGAGATTCTACGGTAATATATGCTTCAACACATCTTGAGGATGCAAAGTGTCCTCATGTTCCAGAACGAAGAGTAAATGGAAAGTATGTTTGGCCAATTTATGATTCCTACGATATTTTTATTGCTGATTTAGATGGGAACATTGTCAAGAGACTTACTAATAATGAAGGATACGATGCAGAAGCTACAGTTTCACCAACAGGAGATAAAATAGTTTTTACTTCTATTAGGTCAGGAGATTTAGAGTTATATACATGTAATATTGATGGATCTGATCTTAGGCAGGTTACAGACCAATTGGGATATGATGGTGGAGCATTTTTTTCTCATGATGGAAAAAAATTAGTATTTAGAGCATCCAGGCCTAGAAGCGACGAAGAAATAAAAGAATACAAAGATCTTTTGTCAAAAGGATTGGTTCAGCCAACAAAAATGGAGATTTATGTTTGTAATGTAGATGGTTCTGAACTTACGCAGGTTACAAATCTTGGAAATGCTAATTGGTCACCATTTTTTCACCCAAGTAATGAAAAGATTATATTTTGCTCTAATCATGAAAGTGTTATGGGCTTCCCTTTTAATTTATACATGATTGATATTGATGGCAATAATTTAGAGCAAATAACATATGATGAAAAATTTGCCTCCTTTCCTGTATTTTCTAATGATGGTAAGAAAATAGTTTTTTCATCTAACAGAAATAATGGTGGGACAAGAAATACAAATGTTTTTATTGCAGATTGGATTGAATAAACTATGTCTTTATAGTTCTTGAAATTCAAATGTTGGATAGCCTATTTCACCTGATATATTATAGTAGTCTATAAATCGTAATTTAAAATATTTATTATCTTGATTTTTAATTATATAGTTTATTTCAGGATTTATTGAATAACTAAAAGAATTCAAGTCAAAAACTTTCCAATTGTATCCTATCTCATTTTGTTTTTCAGAAAACTGAAACAAATTTATGTCATCATACAAAATTTCACTAAACTCATAGCTTGTATCTTTTGCAACAGTAACATTATTAAGATAATTTGTAAGAACTCCTGTTACTAAATATGACGGAATTGGATCTGGGTTTTCAAAAAGATGAGTATATTGTGTAAATAAAATGTCCCATTTGGTGTTTTGAGGTTCAATATTAATAAGGCTATCATTTTCAAATGACAAATATTTAAAATTTGTATTGTAATCTTTGTAAATGATTTTTTCAACAACATTTGTGTTGTTAAGATTGGAATACTTAATACTATAATATTGATCGTTTACTTCACTAATAATTAATTTTTTTTTCTCTGTATAAGGATTACCATTTAGTTTGAAGCCTCTGTTAATAACGTAAACAGAATTTTTACCTCTGTAGTCACCAATTGCAGTTCCGTATTCATAGTTTATTCCTTCTGGACGATCCCACCTTTTAGCTAAAGATGATATATCATTTGCAGTTATTTCTGTTTCAAAGTTTTGATTCTCAATTTCTACAACATCACCAAATTTTGAACTATTTAATATAATTCTCCATCCAATATTGTTATTTTCAAATCCAATATCCCAATTTTTTTTTAGACTTTCTTTAACAATAGTATTATCATCTAAATTAAAAAAAACTTGATTGTGATAATTATATTGAGCATAGTTTGGGTTTGATTGTAGGTTAATTTCTGTTGATATTAATCCTCCTCGATCTACTTTATCAATAGCTAACTCATCTTTTTCGCAAGATATAAGGATAAAAACAAAGAAAAAGAAAATTATATTTTTCATAACTTAATTATAATTTTAGTGAACACTGATCTTCCGTATCCGATTGATATATAATTATTTTCGGAACTATGTGCTGCACTAGAGTTTTGATTTCTTTTAATATTTTTTACATCAAATATATTTTTAAGACCCAAAGTGAAATTTATTTTTTTATTTAAAAAATAATTTTGAAATGATACATCAAGTAAATTATATGGTTGAGAGTATTTTTGAATCAAGATGTCATTTTCCAAGCTAAAATATGAGGCTTTACCAAAATATTTATAAAATAAATTAAATTTAGAGTTTTTATTAATATTAATAAAAACACTTAAATTATGCGAGGTGTTAAATGTCCACGGTCTAATACTGTTATTGTTTTGTATTTCACTTAGCGTCCCAATATATGAGCTTCCTAATTTTAATTCATAATTATTCACTAAAAATTTAGTATTGTAAGAAAGTCCTTTTGAAGTAAATTTGTCAATATTGAAATAACTATACCTACCTTCAAACGAAGGGTCTTCATATAAATTTATTTTATTTTCTATTCTACTATAGTATGCACTTGCATCAAAAATAAAATTTACATTTTTAATTTCTCCGCTCATAGTATTACTAAAATTATAATTAATAGATTTTTCAGAATTTAAATTTGGATTTCCAATAATATTGTGGTTTATATCAACAAAATTTAAGTAAAGTTCTTTAAAATCCGGAGATCTAAATCCTCGTCCATATCCAAGTCTTATCTTATAGTTGTTAAAATCAAATAATGCATTTGCAGCATGAATGAAAGGAGCTTTATAGTCACTATTGTATATTAAACGATTTGATTGCCGAAGTGTTATTACGCTATTTAGCTTATTTTCAATTGTAAGAAAAATAGCCAAGTCACTTTGATCTCTATAATTTTTTAGAATTCTTTCACCTTTTGCGGTATAAAAGTTAAGGTCTGATCCCAATTGATAATTAAATCTATCAATTTTAAAATCTGAATAGATTATTTTTAAAGAACTAGCGCTAAATATTGTTGTGTCTTGAGCACTAGCATTGTCAACGGTTTCATATGTTAAATTTGTTAAATCTTTGTAGATTGTTTCTTTAGTACGCATATAGTGATTATAGCTTGTTAAAAAACGAAGATTATTTTTTTTATTTAATATTTTATTGTCTAAAGCTATATTAAATCTTTGTGTTCTGTAAAATTCATCAAAAGCATTTTCATAGTATGGGGGTGTGGGCATACCAAGATTAGTTAGCGTTTCATTAAATAGTTCAACATAGCTATTAATTAACATCTTGTTTTTTTGATATTTATAAGTTATTTTGTTAAAGTATTGTTTTTTTGGCTTCCACTGTTTTGTTCTATTTGTATCTGCTTTTAAACTAATTGGCAGAAAGTTAAACTTCTGATTTTCAGACCACCCATTAAAATATTTTCTTGAAAATTGATATCCAAATAAATTGTTATTAATCTTTTTATTTATTTGAAAGTCAAAATTATATTTTCCAACAGTTTCATAATACGTACTAAACAAATAATTATTGGAGAATTTTTTTTTAGTAACAATATTTATTGTGCCTGCAAGAGCATCAGAGCCATAAATTGTTGACATTGGACCTTTAACTATTTCAACCCTTTCAATATTTAATAAATTTAGTTGAGATAAGTCTATATTGCCTGCAAGTCTTCCAATAACTGGAACATCATCAACTAGAACTTTAACGTTCCTTCCAGAAATGCCATTTATAGAAATACTTGAGCCTAAAACATTATCTTGTGCCAAATTTATATTTAATGTTTTGTCAAGAAGTGACCCTAGATCATTATAGATTCCAGAATTAAGTTTTTTCTTATCAACAACCGTTATATCGTAAACAGACTGATCAGAAGTAATTTCTCTTAGCTGACCAGTCACAACTACTTCTGCTAACTTTTTTGATATACTTATTTTTTCCTTCTTTGTAACAGTGCTATCTTGTATTTGTGAAAACGATAGTTTAAAACAAAAAACACAAGAAATTAAAACTATCAGTCTCATTATCAATTGATAACTAACCTGTCAGTTAAAATGTTGTTATTAATTTTCAACGAAACAATGTATAATCCCTTTTCAAGTATATAAGAGGGTAACGAGTAACTCTTTAAACCGCCTCCTTCAAGATTAGAACTATATACCTCTCTTCCAGAAACATCATAAATACTTAGCAATACATTATAATCTACGGCTTCATAAATTATATTTATATTTTGATTGTTTGCCGGATTTGGGTAGATATTCAAAGAATTTTTTGTAGAAATTAAATTACTTACAGATGTAGATGAAAGACTTTCCACATTAAACTCTATATTACCTGTTGAAGACCCAGCGAATTGAGTAAAGATTACTCTCCACACATTTTGATTATAGTCCTTTATAAAGAAACATCTATCATTGTCTAAAGAGTATGTAAAAGAAGACATATCAAATGTTTTCCAATCATAACCAATTGTATTTATTTCTTGATAAAAGGAATGAGAATTATAGTTTGTATAAGTAAAAGGAGAAGGGATATTATTAACATCTGCCACTTTAATACCAACATTGGTAAGAGCTCCTGTTACACCATAAGGAATTCCTTGAACAGGCGTGATATATTTTGTAAAAGTAATATCCCAAGAACTTAATGCCGGCTCTCTATCAATTATTATATCTTGATTAAGAGAATAATATATAAACCGCTTACTTGAATAGGTTGAAGCAGGAACGCTTGTAGTAACCTCACTTGATCCGTCTAAATTAGCATATTTAAATTCGTATGTTCCGCTTGCCTTTTTATCCATCCAAAGCTTCTTCCAATTGCCGTCTACAGTTTTAATAACAAATAAAGAATCTCCTACAATATGATGTGTGATAATATTATATGCTCCCCATCCGTAATCCATCATTCCACTTACTTGATTTACGCTGAAAGCCCCTCTATTCCAACTGGTGTCACTATTATACATTGGAGAGGTAAGAATATTTGGTGTACTTGAATTTATTGAGTTCCATGCACTTGTATCCCCAAGAGGATATGTATAAAGTTCCACACCTTGTCCATCGTTAATTCTTATAGTAGAAGAAAACATGTCAGTATGAAAAGCTATATCCCAATTATTATTTACGCTATTTAGAATCTCTCCATTTTGCAGACTATAAAAACTTTGATTTGCATACCCAGGACTTAGTGATATTTGAGTGTTTTGTGCAATTGTAAGTAGACTAAATAAAAAAAATGGTATTATAAGTAAAAATTGTTTTTTCATAGTTTTATTTTCTTGTAAAATTAGTATCGAAATCTGTATTAAATCTGTTTTTAGTGTATTTAAAAATTTATAAATTTAGTTGTAATGTAATATAATAATTTCTAGGTGGAGAAGGAATTATTCCTGGACCTGGATATCCTGTAGCTCTTCTTGTGTAGTATGAGGCATTCAGCAAATTGTTAATTCCGCATTCAATGATATATTTTTTTCTTTTTAGCGACATATTCAAGTCTAATATTTCATACTCAGGTATTTGACCAATAACTCCGCTTAAACTACTTTCAATAGCATTAGAAGCATCAGTAAATTGCTGACTCAGATATGTATATTGTACATTGATATTGATATTTTTATAAGTTGAATAAAGCCCAGTTTTAATATTAAATTTAGGCACAAACTCAACATTATTCCCAACGACACCATTTTGCTCTGAATCAAAATATTCTGAGTTAATAAAAGCACCATTTATAAAGTAGTTTAGTTTAAAGTTTGACGGGATTATATTAAAAATATTGAAGTCAATTAATGATTCTAATCCAATTATTTTAGCATCACCTATATTACCTCTTTCACTTTTGACATTGCCATCATCTTGAATTTTTGGCACAAAGCCAATTCTTTTTTCGTATAGTATTTGAAAAGCATTTATATCATATGAAATACGATTATTTATATCTCCCCTAAAACCAAAATCTGTAGTATATCCTTGTTCATCTTCTATATTTGGATTAACTATGTATGCCGGATTTTCAATGCTTATGTCTGCAAATGTAACAGAGCGATAGTTTTGTGAAATATTTGCATAATACTCAATATTTTTTTCACTTTTATATGATAATCCTACTCCTAATAAAATGAATTGTCTTTCGTTTTTTGTGAGGTTTTGATATGTTGTATCAGTAATTGCATTTCCAGCACCATCAATTAATACAAATTTATAACTCCCATCACTTACAGTTTTAATTTGCTCATATCTTATTCCAGGAGTGATTGATAATTTATTACTTAAGTAAAAAATATTTTCAGAGAATAAGGCAAGATTTAAATTAGGGTAAGTGTATGAGGATTGATTTTGATATGCAGGAAACACAGAGTTATAGAACTTGAAGTCCGCATCTGAACTATCGGATCCAGGCCCTTGTTTGCTTGTGTTATTAGATTTATAATACTTTATACCATACAAATTTGTAGTTTTAATATTTTTAATTTTTCCTTTCATTAGCATTTTATATTCAAAACCGTAATTTTTAAATTCGCCATGAATTAAATCTCTTTCAATCATTGGATCGGGTTGGAAAACGCGGTTTGATCTATATCCTAAAGCATATCTATCTGCATCTAAACCAAAAATACTTAGTGAGTGCTTTGTGCTGTCATTACTAGTGTAATTTATCTTTAAGTTGTATAGTAGCCAATTTACCTTAAACCAATTTCTACTTCTGTTAGATTGTAAAGGGTTTTCAAAAAACATTTTATCATTCATACCCCCAGCTTGTTGAGCTAAGTAGTTAAGATAGGTTAGTTCAAAAGAGGCGTTTATCTTGTTGTTTATTTTTCTCTTAAAATGAATATGAGCATTTTTTGAATCAAAATTTGAATTTTCTCTAAATCCATTTCCTCTTTTATAGTTAATGAATGAGTAATAAGATATTTTTTTGTAAGAACCATCAACGCTACTAAAATTACTATATAGTCCATTACTTCCAATAGTATTTCTAACTATGAAGTTATTATCTTTTTTATGTGATGGTTTTTTTAGTATGAAATTAATTAACCCTCCAAATTGTGTGCCGTACTGGAGTGATGCAGCTCCACGAATTATTTCAATTTTTTCTAACGCTTCTGAAGGTGGGGTATAATAACTTTCAGGATATCCAAGCACATCTGCACTTATATCATATCCGTTTTGTCTAGTATTAAAATTAGAGGTTCTGTTAGGATCTAGTCCTCTACCTCCAATATTTAGTTGAAGTCCAGCATCGTCATTTTGATATATGTTTAGTCCCACTACTTGTTTAAATATTTGTCGTGCATTATTAATAGCTAAAGCTGTTGAATTTTGACTTATTAGCACTACTTCTGTTTTTTTTCCTGCATAAATAGATGTTCCCTTAACATCTTCGAGTCTCTCAAGAGCAAACATTTCCTTTTTCTTTTCTATAACTTCTATTTGGCTTAACTTGATTGAAAGGCGAGACAGCTTAATATTAATTGCTAACGAATTATTAACTAAAAAACTTTTGTTGTATATTTTGTAATCTTCACTTAAAATTATAAGATTTAATTTTCCTTTCTTTGATTTAAATTTAAAATTTCCGTATCGATCAGAAATAGCAAGTAAATTTCCATCAGAATTGTAAATTTCTACAGAAGAAATAGGTGTTTGATTTAAGCTATCTTTAATATTACCAGTAACTAAAAAATTCTGAGCATCAACGCTTGAAGAAATAAAAATCAAGATTACGATGCTCAGAACTATTTTTTTGAACTTATAATTCATGCTTTAATTTAGCATAAGGTTTTAATCTCCATCAGAATCAGCATAGTCTGGATCTACCTGTAATACTCCAAACATCTCAACCTTAAGTAGTGGCACAACTTGTTGAATAGCATCGTAGGCATCAATCATAGGACTATTATTGCCTGTTAGGTGTGATATAAAATTATTATCTAAAATATCAACGGCTGTTTTAGCCAGTTCCATTTTAGATAAAATATCATTACTTAGAGTTTGGTCTTCGTGGTCGGCAAGAAAGTCAACATATGAATATCCTGTTGCACCTGTCAACATACTTTTCCCTGTAAAGAAGTCTTTACATGATATTAATGCTTTTTGTGCAAGACGTTTTGATATATCTTTTCTATAACGAGCCTCAACACCTGCTTGATATGGTGCCCATGCATTCCATTTTCCTACAGGAATACCAATTTTATTAGCACGAAAACCTTTTTCATAATAGTATACAAAATCATTAGTTAATTTATTAAAACTAGAAGTTGCTGAATTGCCGGAAGAATTAATAAAATTACTTTTTTCATTTTGCCAATCTGCAATTATTGCATTTGTATTTGTCTGCATTTGCTGTATTAAATCATTGAGATAGTTACAATAATTAGAGCCATTAACTCCTACATAATAATTTATAATAGCATTGGTATCAGTGTCAAGTCCATATAGCATATAGTCTAGCGCTGGAAGACCTTGCGACTTTCTGCTTTGATCTGTAATTGAGGAGAGGTCGTAGGATCCACTAGAAATATTGTTGTCAATATATCCAGGTGTACAAGGATAGGTGTTCATAGTTTTATAATACTCCATTTCTTCAGCCAGATTAATATTAAACATCTCTACTGCTTGCCATGTTACGTAAGTTTTAACCCATGCTTTTCTAACTTGGTCTAGAGTTTGCTGCGTTGGATTAGAACTAAATGAAGTTGCTGTAACACTTAAGTTATTTATGTCCTCAATTAAATTATTATATGAAGGTATAATAATATTATTTGTGACATTTTCAAGTAGGGAGGTTCTATTTGATATTTGATTATCTGTAGTTGAACCATTGCCTCCGCCTCCATCACTACAGGAAATTAAAAATAAAATCGGACTGATAAATAATAATACTTTTCTCATAATTTAATTTTTTAAAATTTATTTTAATAAAAAGAAGGAGGAGTTTTATTGCTCCTCCTTCTTAAATAATTAATTTTTAGACTGATTAAAGTCCAGCTTTCTCTCTTACTTGAGCAGCCATACCAGTAAGCTCTTCAGCTGTTCTGTCCCAAAGACCGTTACCAGCTTCTAAAGCAGCTACCATATCCATACATTCTTGATGAGTCATGTAGGCATTACCATTACCATCATTGGTAAATTGTAAGCTAACGATGAATCCATATCCTTCAGAAAGACCGTGGAAGTAATCAGCATTTAAGCTAGCTACATCAGAAGCTGCACCCTCTAGATAGTCAACTGCTTTTTGAGCAACTACTTTAGATAGGTTTTGCTTGATAATTGCAGCTTGAGCATCTCTCTCATCATAATCCATTGCAACAATTGCAGCTCTACCAGCAACAAAAGCATTAAATATTGCTTCTTTTTCTGCTTCAAATCCAGCTTTGTTAACGTACTTTCCTAAAAGTCCATCAGCACTTAGGTCTCCTGTTGCATTTTCTGGACCAAATTTACCATATACATACCCAAAACCTTCGTCCCAGTGATGTTCCATTGCAGTATGGCCTTCTGATCTGTCAGAATTATCTACATTTAATTTTGTAGGGCTCAAGTATGAATTAACAACTTGGTCAAGACAAAGACCACCAATTAAAGTTTTTACAATAACTTGATCATATTCTAATCCCTTTCCATCTAATTCACGATTATCTATCCATCCTGCTACACCTGCACTAGCTGGATGCACGTCTGCATTACTTCCAATGATTGGAACAACATCAGTTGCATATGTACTGAACCATCCTTGAATAGCAGCAGTAACCGCAGCTTGTTCACTAGCAGAAATTGTAGGTTCTGCAGCATTTGCTGTTTTACCTCCAATGTTTTTTGTAGAAGCATTTAACTCAGAATCTGCAAAAGGAGTGTTTGTATTCATAAACATGTCATTTAACATTACTTCAGTTACATCGCTAGATAGAGCGCTTGAAAGTTCAGATGCCATATTTAATCTTGCAGTTTGCCCCCCATAAGATACTGTAGATGCACCTTCATGAGCAAATGCGTATGTAGGAGCAACAGGATCTGGATTAGATGAACTGTCTTTCTTACATGAGCTAAGTACTACTATACCTGATAATAATACTACTTGTAGTAAATTTTTTAATTTCATTTTTTTAATTTTTTATTTATACTTTTAAAATTTCTGTGCAAAAATACCAAATATTTTTATTTAGACTCAATATAAATAAGAATTATTTGGAATCACTCTTAATTGTATATCTTTGCAATTATGGTAGTTGAATATTTAACAGAAATATATGATTTATTAGAAGAGACAATTTCTCTTTCACTATCATATTTTGTAAATACTGAAAAGAGGATACATATATTATATTTAGTTACTTCAACGATTTTAGCTTATTATGTTTACAGAAAAAGTAAAATTAAAATATCATTTTTTAAGTATCTATTTCCAAAAAAAATATGGGCAAGTAAATCAGCTTTTGTTGACTATTCACTTTTTTGTTTTAACTCTCTAATCAAAATATTATTTATAGGCCCATATGTTATTATAGGTTTGTATATTGCTTTTTATGTTAATGAATATCTTTTAATGATTTTTGGATTTCCAAATAATTCACTTGGCATAACACAAACTTTAATACTATATACTGTAGCGCTAACTATAATAGGTGATTTTTTCACTTATCTTGTACATTACGCAATGCATAAGATCCCTATGTTATGGGAGTTTCATAAAATCCATCATTCAGCTACATCACTAAACCCCATGACTCAGTATAGAATACATCCTGTTGAATTAATGATTAATAATATAAGAAGCATATTTGTTTTTGGTTTAATTACAGGAATTTTTGATTATTTATCTGCTCATCAAATTGACAAGATGATTTTTTTGGGAGTTAATATTTTTCATTTTGTATTTCTTTTATTTGGGTCAAACCTTAGACACTCTCATGTTAAGCTAAAGTATCCTAGAATTTTAGAATATATTTTTATAAGTCCTTTTCAACATCAAATACATCACAGTGATAATCCTATTCACTTTAATAAAAACATGGGTTCTAAATTAGCTATTTGGGATTGGCTGTTAGGAACGTTAGTTTTATCTAAATCGGTAAGTAGATTAAAATTTGGAATTGGAAGTAAAGAAAGTAATGATTACACTTCTTTATTCACTAATTTATGGATGCCTTTTAAAAATATAGGAAAAAATATAATTAGATATTTTCGTTAATTATTAATCTAAATAATTTTATATCCACTATTTTACATTTATAAAGAGTAAATTTGCAATATGGATAATGATTACTTTTCAAAGTTAACTCCACAAGAGAAAGCTATTCTTAAAGACAAAGGAACAGAACCACCATTTTCTGGAGAGTATAATGACTTTTATAAGCCAGGTATATTTTTATGTCGAGCTTGTAAATCACCTCTTTATGAATCAAATGCAAAGTTTAACTCAGGATGTGGCTGGCCATCTTTTGATGATGAAATTCCAGGTGCAATTGTACGCTATGAAGATCTTAGTGGAGGTAGAGTTAGAACAGAAATCTGTTGTGCTAAATGTGATGGACATTTAGGACATGTATTTAAAGGAGAAAATTTAACATCTAAGAACACAAGACATTGTGTTAATTCTTTAAGTATTCAGTTTAAGGCTTATGATGATTTGTAACCTTTAAGCCCTTAGGTAATCTAATAGTAAATGTTGTACCTTTACCTTTTTCTGAGCTCAAAACAAATATGCTACCATTATGATAGTCTTCTATTATTCTCTTAGAGAGAGACAGTCCTAATCCCCAACCACGCTTTTTTGTTGTAACGCCAGGTTTAAAGATTGTTTTAATCATAGACCTATTAATACCATCACCGTTATCAGTAATATTAATCATTACATTGTTAGGTTTATCAATTATAGCAATTTTTATTTCACCCTTACCCTTTATTGAATCGACTCCATTTCTCACTAAATTTTCAATTACCCATTCTAATAATATATTATTTACTGGTAAGATAATTTCATTTTCAGGGATTTCAATTTCAAATTCAGTATTAACAGGCATACGCGACTTTAAATATTCGATGGATCGAGTAATTAAATTTACAATACTTTCTTTTTTTAACTCAGGTTGAGAACCTATTTTTGAAAAGCGATCAATAATGGTTTCTAAACGCTTAATATCTTTACCCATTTCCTCTACCATGCTTTCATTTTCATTTTTTTCCTTTAGAAGCTCTACCCAAGCCATTAATGAAGAAAGAGGGGTACCTATTTGATGTGCAGTTTCTTTTGCCATCCCTGCCCACACTTGATTTTGCTCAGACTTTCTACTAGCATTAAAAATGAAATATGCAAAAATCATGAAAAGCCCAATAAATCCTAGTTGGTAAGCTGGATAATATCTCAATCTATAAAGTAGTGCAGAATCTTTATAGTAAATCCATTGTTTATCTCCAAGTATATTAATCTCTATAGGCTCTTCTTCACCATCTTTCATTCGATTTAATTCTCTCCTAAGAAATTTTGGGGTAATTTCTTGTTCTTGTTTTAAATTAAATCGCATTAGTAGAGAATCGATATTACTGAAACTATTAAAATTTCTATGTTCTAAAATACTATCACATTCATCAACTAATATTACAGGAATATTGTTATTTTCAGAAATTACTTTAATTGCTAATGAATAATCTCCATCCCCACTGATGTTAATAAGATGTTTAGTTGCTTGTGCCCAGAGCTTGATTTTTTTTCTCTCTTCATTTTTAAGCTCTTTAACTAATAAATTTGTAAGAAAAAGAGAAAAGAAACCAATGATAGCAGCAAAAGTTAATAAATAAATTTTCCACTTTTTTTCATTTGAATATATATCTATTTTATTTTTTATCATCCCATTCAATAGTTATATCATGACCTTTTTCAACATTTTCTTTTTCTTTATTTTTAAGAATATCCTCTTTAATAATATTAGTAATTGTTTCTTGTTCTTTTTTTATGCTTTTTTTGATATCTTCTTTAAAACGTAATCCATCAAAAGAAACATAGGGATCGTCTGCATCTCCGGTCATTTTAAAATATATAGTATTAAATATTTTAGATTCTTTTTGAATTTCTCCAAATTCAGTTTCTTGAATTTGTGTATTTTTCTTTCTAAACTTGGTAGATATAATTTCAGACAAAAGGAGTTTAATACGATAATCTATTTTTTGTGCAAATGTATGAGTTCCAGAAATAAAAACAGACAAGGCAGAAGACTTTATTTCCATATTTGGAATTTTAACAATATTATCATCTATTTCAATTGTATTTTCTAGAGTTGAAAATCTCACTTCTTTTAAATCCTCAATGCTTACAAAGTTAGAAAGATTTTCAAGAGGTTTAAATCTTATCAATTCTCCTTTTTCTATAATTAAATATGATTTTAAGCTTAAGTCTTTAGCAATAAAATTGAATTTATCGTCCCAGCTTGCTTGCATTTGTATTTGTGCACTAGCCTCACCTTTAATATGCTCAGAAGTTATAAAATCTTGATTAAAATTATTAAATGTCATAAATGTATTACGAATATTTAATTTTTCAAGATCAGTTTGTGTGAATAATTTATAACTATTATTTTTTGATTTATAAAATTTAAAATCTGAAATAACATTCCCATTTAAAGAGTTGAAAGCAACAGATTTACCAGTTAGAGTAAGATTTTTATAATTTATTTTTCCTCTAATATTTGATGCAATGAATTGATTATAACTTAAGTTACTTATGTTAGAGTTTAATTTTAAATCAATCCAATCTGATGTATTGGCAGTATTATTCTTTGATTCATTTGCGTAAATTAATTCATCAAGCTTTATATATGTTGATTCTAAATCTCCATTGATTATAATAGAATCTTTTTTTGTAATTAAATTATCAATTAAATTAACTATTTTGCCTTTAAAACGCAAATCACTATCAGCAATGGTTAAATCACTTTTATATATATCAATAATTTTATTATTAAATAAGCATTCTATTTCTTTTATGTTATAATTTAAATTATTGTATTGGAAAGTAACATTTTCAAATTTACTTTTTGATAAATGATCTCCTCTTATAAATTTTGTTGCAAATGAATTATCAAAAGAGATATGACCGATATATTTAGTTTCGACAATTATTTTACCATTTAATTCAGGTAATTGAAAGCTTTTAAAATACTTATTTATTTCTTTTATATCCCATGTTGAATTAAATGTAGTATTCAAATAGTAATTGTTGAGATTGCTTAATTTAAACTGTCCATTTATAGTCCCATTTTTGGTTTGTGCGTTAAATTGGTTAGCATTTATTTCAGTAGTGAAAAAATTATTGTCATTTCCATTACTTATATTTCCTGAAAGGCTAATTTCTTGTAAATTAAATAACGATTCTTTAATTTGCAATGAGCCTTTTTTTACTGAATATGTAACGTTTAACTTAGGATTCCTAATTTTATTTGTATAACCTTTAATATTGCCATTACAGGATAATAATCCATTAGCATCAAATCTAGTATATATAGCTTTAAGATGTTTAGGAGTATGTTTTATTATATCTTCTATTTTTTGAGATTCGCATGAAAAATTGATATCTATGTAGTTATTGTTAGTAATTTTTCCAAAAGGCTTGATTAAAACGCCTTCAATATTTATCTCAGAAGGTTTTTGAAAAATTATACTGTCTTCTTTTATGTAAATAGGAGTATTAATATCAACATGTTTATTTTCAATGTAGTTTATTTTGTTAACTATAAATTTCTTAGAGAAAATATTTGCATCTACTAAAAACTCGTTTTTTAAGGGCTTAATAAGTGTCTTTTTCGTATACAATTTAGCACTTATCTCATTTGTTATATACTGTAGATTAGATTTTTCGATTAATATTTTATCAATATTAAGTTTATTATTTGCATGTTGATTTGTTTTAATTATAGTAAAGTTTGGGCTGCCTTTATAGTTGTACTTTATATTAATTTTTGCTTCAGATATAGTTATTTGTTTAATATCAATCTCATTAAAAATTAGGTCATAAATACTTAGTTTAACATATGTTTTTTTAGAATAAATAAGTGTATCATTATTAAAACCTTCTTTTTCGACTACAAATAAATCGTCTATATCAACTGATGCATAAGGGAATTGAGTTAATAAACTAAAATCAATTTCTTTTAAAGATAGTTCAGAATTAAGTTGATTGTTTATTTGGTTAATTACTGTGTTTTCTATTTTTTCACCAAAAAAAGTCTTTATAATTACAGTTGTTATCAGTAATAAAGAACTAATTATTAATACAGTTCTAATAATATATTTTGATGTTAAATTCATTAAGCATAAAGTTAATATATTTTATAACGCAGAATATATCAGGATGTTATAATTTATATTCTATTTAGAATATTAACTTCCTCATGGGAGAGGTGTCTAAAATGCTTTCTTGGCAAATCCTTTTTTGTTAGACCTGCCATTGATACTCGATCGATTTTGATTATGGAATACCCTATTTTTTCAAATAAAATTCGTATTATTTTTATGCTGATTTTATAGTTTTCAATTCCAATCTCATTTTTCTTTTTTCCACTAATGTATGAAATTGTATGTATTTTTATTTTTTTGTTATTTATTATAATCCCTTTTTGTATAGATTCTAGATGGTTTTTCTCCAGTGGTTTATCTAATATAGCGTGGAATATTGTTTTTATCTTCTTATTTGGATTATTTAATTTCTTAGTTAGATCTTGATCATTGGTTAAAAGTAATAAGCCAGTATCCAATTTGTTTAGTCTATCAACTGGAAATATTGACTCTTTACATGCTCTTTTTGTTAATTGTATAACTGTTTGTGTAGAAGTATTAGAATGTGTTCTCCCAGAGTAATTTTTTGGTTTATTTAAAAGAACATACCTTAACCTATCAGTTTTTAATCTTTGACCATTAAACCTAATGTCATCATTTGGATGTACGCGATATCCCATTTCAGTAATACTTACTCCATTTACAGTAATAACGCCAGCTGAAATTAATTGATCTGCCTCTCTTCTGCTACAAATACCTGCCTTCGCAATAAATTTATTTAACCTAATAGATGATTCAGCAAAATATTTTTTCTTACTGTTGTAATTAGATTTTGACTTCTTTTTTTCAGTATTTTTAAAATTATTTTTTTTTCTCACAGATATTAATTAAATAGGTAAACCTTTTTTTCTACGCTACCGTCATTGTAGATATAAAAAAGAGGGCTATTATTATTTGATTTAATTTCTCTTCCTAATATATCCACTATTTTTAGTAATTTTTTGTCATATGTTTCATCAGATATATGAGTTGTTGTACTATTACATGGAAGTAATGGATATAAAAAAGAAGTTGTATAATCTAATGCTTGAATAAATCTATTGTCAATATTTCCAATTTGAAACCAGTCGTGATCAGCGCCTTGAAATATTAATTTATCATTTAATAAACCTACATTATCTGCTTGAATATGCATTTCATTACTTCCACAGAGAGTTAAAACTGTTGAAAATCCTAAACCTGGTCCGCAGTTATAATCAATAGTTTGATCAGCATTTCCTTGACAGCTAACTAAGGGCTCATCATTAGCATCAATCCAATTTAAATTATTAATTCCTCCAGAAAAACTAATAACACCACTTACTTCTGAGCTATATCCATAATTACCAGCATCACCCTCAAGCCCTCCCATATTAGTAACAAGTGTTTGAATATTAGTTCCGTTAGGCGTACTTGTTGTGGGAAGGTCACTGATTGTATCTATGTAACATGAGTGAATTGCAGTTACAGCACCAGCAGAAGAGCCGCCAATAAATATGGTGTTAGGATCAATTCCATAGGAATCATTGTTTACATAGTCTTTTCTAAAATAACGGATTGCAGATTTTAAATCTGCTACAGATTTCAATACAGTTAAGTATTGTTCTTCTTGAAACGCTACAAAGTTGATTTGATTAGAAGTTAATCTATAATTTATAGAAGCTGTAACATATCCTTTTTTTGCAAAGGATTCACAAAAATCAACACAATCTATAAGTGATTTATTTCCACCGATATATGAACCCCCATGAACAAATATAATTAGCGGTCTATTAATTTCAATATCTCCACTAGGCATATAAATATCCATTTTATGAAAAACATCATTATATATATCAGAATAGTTGACATCATAGATTATATCTACTGAATTAAAAATATTAGTTTGATATCTTCCGTTGCATTGAGAAAAAGTATAGTTAGAAATTAAAAAGAATATTATAGTAACTGTTCGTTTCATATTATTAAGTGAAAAACTATTTTTTTAGTTTGTTTAATTGAATTTTAATTTTTTCATCTTCTATTTTAGAAAATAGATGAACCGGGGGGTTTATTTGGTGATTGTTTTTAATAATTTGCTTTCCAGTGTCATTCCAGCAAAAATTATCTATATTTAATAGCGTCTTTAATTTATCAGATGTGAAAGGCATAAATGGCTCAGATAAAATAGCCAATGAAGCAGCAATTTGGAGGCTTATATTCATAATTGTCTCTGTTCTTTGGGGATCTTTTTTGAAGAGTTTCCAAGGCTCGTTATCTGCCAAGTACTTATTGCCAACTCTTGCTAGATTCATTAATTCGTTTAAAGCTTGTTTAAAACGAAACTTCTCAATTAATTTTCCAATCTTATCAGGATATTTTTTTAATTCTTCAAGGATTTCTATGTCATTTAAATTAATCGAATTACATTTTGGGACAGTTCCATTCCAGTACTTATTCGTTAATACAACAACACGATTTATAAAATTACCAAATATAGCAACTAGCTCATTATTATTTCTTGCTTGAAAATCAGCCCAGGTAAAATCAGTATCTTTATTTTCTGGTGCAGTTGCACAAAGTGCATATCTTAAAGAATCTGCTTGATTAGGAAAATCTACAATATATTCATGCAGCCAAATTGCCCAACCTCTAGATGTTGAAAGTTTCTCCCCCTCTAAATTTAAGAATTCATTTGCAGGAACATTAGTAGGTAATATATAATTTTTACTACATTTTAATATGATAGGAAATATAATACAGTGAAAAACTATATTATCTTTTCCTATAAAATGTATTAATTCAGTTTCTTCATTTTTCCAAAAATCTTGCCAGTCTTTACCATTCTCTTTTGCCCATTTTTTTGTTGCAGAAATATATCCAATAGGGGCATCTAGCCATACATATAACACTTTTTTTTCATTGTTTTTTATAGGAACTTTAACTCCCCAGTCTAGGTCTCGAGTCATCGCACGCTCTTTTAAGCCACTATCAATCCATGACTTGCATTGTCCCAGAACTTGACTGCGCCATAGTTTTGGGTCATGATGTTTTCCCCCATTTAATTCTCCTTTTTCAATCCATGACCTTAACCATTCTTCATGTTGACCCATTGGCAGATACCAATGAGTAGTTTCTTTTAAAATAGGCGTATTGCCACTTAAAGTAGATTTTGGATTTATTAATTCTTCTGGATTTAATGCTGCTCCACATTTTTCACACTGATCACCATATGCATGTTCATAGCCGCATTTTGGACATTCTCCAATAATATACCTGTCTGCAAGAAATTGCTTGTGTAGAGTATCGTAGTACTGGTCAGTAGTTTTCTTGGTAAAAATATTGTTGCTTTCAAGATCAGAAAAAATATCTTGTGCTGTTTCATGATGTGATTTGGCAGATGTTCTGTGATAGATACTAAAATTTATTCCAATTTTTTCAAATGATTTTTTGTTTAGAGCATGAAATTTATCAACAATTTCTTTTGGAGAAGTATTTTCTTTTTTAGCTCGAAGTGTAATAGCGGCGCCATGTTCATCGGAACCACAGATAAAAGCAACATCATGCCCTATACCTTTTAAATAACGCACATAGATATCAGCAGGTAAATATGCTCCTGAAATATGACCAATATGTAAAGGGCCATTTGCATATGGCAGTGCAGATGTTACCGTATATCTTTTTTTCTTCATAATTAATAATAAAGTATTTACCTTCGCAAAGGTAATTATATATAATAGATATAGTAATGAAAAAATTAAATTTTGGAGATAAGATAGGTATAATTTCTACAGCTAGAAAAATCAATTTAAAAGAAATAGATACAGCAATTAATGTTTTTAATGAATGGGGATTAAAAGTCGAATTTGGAGTTAACTTATTTAATGAAGACAATCAGTTTTCAGGAACAATTAAACAAAGAACATCTGATCTGCAAGCAATGTTGGATGACGATGAAATTAATGCTGTAATTTGTGCTAGAGGTGGTTATGGAACTGTGCAAATAATTGATAATATTGATTTTTCATTATTTATTAATAATCCAAAATGGATTATTGGATATAGTGATGTTACAGTTTTACATTCCCACTTAAACAATTTAGATATTCCAACTTTACATGCGTCAATGCCAATAAATTTTAACAGTAATACAAAAGAAAGTATAGAAACGTTAAGGAAAACACTTTTTGGAGAACAGAATTATATTAAATCAGATGTCAATAAGTTTAATATTTTAGGACAAGCCGAAGGAGAAGTTGTCGGAGGAAATTTATCTATATTATATAGTTTGATTGGCTCAAATTCAGATTTAGATACTGATGGTAAAATTTTATTTATTGAAGATTTAGATGAGTATTTGTATCATATTGATCGAATGATGATAAGTTTAAAACGTAGTGGAAAATTAGAAAATATAAAGGGTCTTATTGTTGGAGGAATGACTAATATGCATGATAACAAAGTGCCATATGGTAGAAATGCTGAAAAAATTATTAGAGACTATATTGCCACATATAATATTCCAACTTGTTTTGGTTTTCCAGCTGGACATATTAATGATAATAGGTGTATAAAATTTGGAGTTAAATCATTTTTAAATGTTAATAAAAGCGAAGTCTTTCTATCTCAAGAATAATAGAAAAATGAGTTATTTTTTTAAAACAGTTGGGACTTTAAAATAATCTGAATCATAGTGTGGAGCATTCTTTAAAGCCTCTTTTTGAGAAACTTCATCATCAATTGTATCTTCTCTAAAATTATTTACTTCTTCACTTATGAATACTAGGGGATCAACATTGTCAGTATTTACTTCTTCAAGTTTATCTATAAATTTGACAATTTTATCTAAATCAATTTTTATTTTTTCTTTAGCGTTATCATCAAATTTTAGCTTAGCTAGTTTTGAAAGCTTATTTATGAGTTCATCATTAATCATTATGATTTATTTAATTCATCAAAGATAATATTGTATACTGATGTATTCAAATTTTTTATGTTATTTTCTGATAGCTTAGCTGTACTAATTCCTTTATGTATTTTGATTCGTGCTAATCCAGGTTTCCCCTTATAGTATTCTTTAGGGAATATATTTTTATTATCCGGCATAGTAATAGGGACTATATCTATCTTTTGCTCTATTGCTAGTCGAAATGGACCGTTTTTGAATTTTTTTAATAAAACATCATTTTTAGGAATTCCTCCTTCAGGAAAAATACACATGCTCACCCCTACTTTCAGTCTTTCTCCAGCAGTAATAAATGCGCTATATGCATCTTTAATTTTACTTCTATCAACAATGACAGTATTATTTTTATAGAAATATCCAAATATGGGAATTTTAGCAAGCTCAGCTTTTCCCATATATTGTAGTGGTACAGGAAGTACAGCAAGTAGAAATGGTATATCTAGTGTAGAAATATGGTTAGGGCAGAAGATATATTTTTTTGAACTATTTAATTGCTCTTCCCACTCAACTTTTGGAAATATTAATGACAAATAAATAGTTGCTTTAGACCAATATCTAGTTAAATGAGCAACAATTATTTCATTTTTATTTATTTTAGTGAAGAAAAATAATAGAGGTATTAAGACTATAAATGTTATTAAAAAAACTAAAAAAAACCACAGTCTCCAGAGAGAGCTTAAAACATATCCTATCCATTTCATTTGGCAAAGATAAAAATCCTATTTTTACAAATTAATTTTAACAAATTAAATGGCAAGAATACTAACAGGTATACAAAGTACAGGCACTCCACATTTAGGTAATATTTTAGGAGCGATCGTACCTGCAATTGAACTATCTAAGCAAGCTAATAATGAAAGTTTGTTCTTTATAGCTGATTTGCATTCTTTTACTAATATTCGAGATTCAAAAAAACTAAGAGAGAATACATATGCAACGGCTGCAGCATGGATTGCTTTTGGTTTTGATACAAAAAAAAATATTTTCTATAGACAGTCAGATGTTACACAAGTATGTGAATTAGCATGGTATTTAAATTGTTTTGCACCATTTCAAAGATTACAATTAGCACACTCTTTTAAAGATAAATCAGACAGAATTTCGGAGATTAACACAGGACTATTTACATATCCAGTTTTAATGGCAGCAGATATATTGCTATATGATGCTGAAATTGTTCCTGTGGGCAAGGATCAACTACAGCATCTCGAAATCACTAGAGATATCGCTTCTAGGTTTAATCATAAATATCCTAATTCTTTTATTTTGCCTGAATCCAAAGTTGATGAAAAAGTTATGATTGTTCCTGGAACAGATGGAAATAAAATGAGTAAATCTTATAATAACTGCATTGATATTTTTGTTGACGATAAACAATTAAGAAAACAAATTATGAAAATACAAACTGATAGTATTTCAATATCAGAGCCAAAAAATCCGGAAACATGTAATGTGTTTAAATTATTTAACTTATTGTCAAATAGTGAACAGTCAAATGATATGAAGAAAAAGTACTTAGCTGGTGGTATAGGATATGGTGATGCTAAGCAAGAATTATTTGAGTTAATTTGTAATAATTTTTACAGTCAAAGAAGAAAATTTGTGGATTTAATGAATAATAAAGAAATAATCGATATTGAACTTCAAAGAGGTGCAGATAAAGCTAAAAACATTGCCAATCATGTTTTGAAGCGAGTTAGAGAAAATATTGGATATTAAACAAGTTATTTATTTGAATACTTATTAAATAATTCTCTTTGATGGTTGTTTAAATTAATAGCCTTCCCTTTGATATATGCTTTTTCTATTTTATTTGTTCTCATATCAAGCGCATCACCAGAACTAATAAAGAAAGTTGCTTCCTTCCCTTTTTCAATAGACCCACATTTTTTATCTATACCTAAAATTTTTGCAGTATTTAATGTAATACTTGATATAGCTTTTTCGTAATCAAGCCCATAAGCTACCGCAGTTCCTGCAGTAAATGGAAGGTTTCTTGATCCCATTGCCTCCATATCTCCTGAATAGCTTAAGCAAAATAAAACTCCAGCTTTTTCTAGTTCTGCTGGTTGGGTAAATGGAGCATCTATAGGACTATCTTCTTTTTCAGGAAGTCTATGTATTCTTTTTAATATTATTGGAATATTATTTTTCTTTAAGACATCAGAAATTTTTAATGCATCTTCTCCACCAACAATAACAATTTTTTTGATTTTAAAATAATTGGAAAAATCAATAGCATCAAGCATATCATTCGCGTTGTTTGCATGAACATATAGTGTTTTAGTGCTATTAAAGAGGCCTTTCATACTTTCCAACTTTAAATTAAATATTTGTGACTTTTTGTTATATGAATTTGCTTTTTTAAACAAATTATATAATTCGTTTTTTTTATCTGCGTATTCTTTGTTTTTTTTCACATCGCCAGGCTCACCCCACCACCCACTTTGATAATATGATATAGGCCAGTTAATATGTATCCCATCATCACTTCGGCATACTGCATCCTCCCAATTCCATCCGTCCAAATACATAACAGATGATTGGCCTGAAACAAGCCCTCCTCGTGGTGTTACTTGTGCTAACAACACCCCATTACTTCTAACTGTTTTAGATATTTTAGAGTCTGTATTATATGCAATAAGTGCTCTAACATTTGGGTTGATTTTTCCAGTTTCTCTATAGTCATTAGATGCTCTTACGGCATCGATTTCAGTTATGCCGAGTGTAGTATTTGGAACTATAAATCCAGGATATATATGTTTATCATATAATTTGAAAATAGTATCAAAAGCAGTAGAGTCAATACGAATCATAGATGCATTTGCTACTATATCAATTTTACCATCTATTATACTAATAGCAGAATTTTGAATTTTTTTTCCGTTTCCTATATGGGTAGTAGCACCTAAAAAAAGTATAGGTTTGTTATTTTGTGCATTTATATTAAAAGCAGAAAATAATATTATTAAATATATAACAATTTTATTCATCATATTCAGTATCACAGTGATATAGTATTTCCTCAGTTTTTTTAGGAGCTTTTTTCTCTCCATTTGAATTAATCATTTTATGGATTATTCGCATTCTTTCTAATTTATCCCTATCTCTTAATAACTTATCATTATTAATATCATATAACAGTTTACCATCTACATAAGTTTGTATGACTTTTGCATATATAGACAAAGGATTATGTGTCCAAAGAACTAAATCAGCGTCTTTACCAATTTTAATACTTCCTATTCTGTTATCAAGATGGAGTAATTTAGCTGGGTTTAAAGTGACCATCTTCCAAGCATCTTCTTCTGATGTATTTCCATATTTCACAGCTTTTGCAGCTTCTTGGTTTAGTCTTCTTCCCATTTCAGCATCATCCGAATTTATTGCTGTTAAAACCCCAGCCTCATTCAATAGGGTTGCATTATATGGTATAGCATCATTCACTTCAAATTTATATGCCCACCAATCAGAAAATGTAGAGCCACCAGCTCCATGTTTCTTCATTTTTTCTGCTACTTTATATCCTTCTAAAATATGAGTAAAAGTATTTACTGTAAATCCCATAGAATCTGCAACGTGCATTAGCATATTAATTTCTGATTGCATATATGAGTGGCAAGTAATAAATCTTTCGTTTTCTAAAATTTCAACAAGTGCATTAAGCTCTAAATCTTCGCGCGGCGGATATATTTTCTTTTTTTCTGAAAATGAAAGATTATTGTATTCATCCCATGCTTTTTTATATTTTTTTGCTCTATAAAAAGCATCATAGAATACTTGTTCTACTCCCATTCTTGTTTGAGGGAATCTAACTCTTTCAAGATCTCCCCAATTACTTTGTTTTACATTTTCTCCTAATGCAAATTTTATAAATCCATAAGCATCATTTATTTTCATTTCTTCCGCATTACTTCCCCAACGTAATTTAATAATCGCAGATTGTCCTCCAATAGGATTTGCTGAACCATGAAGTAATTGTGACGTAGTAACACCACCGGCTAGCTGTCTATATATATTTCTGTCAGTTGGATTGATGACATCTTCAATGCTCACTTCAGCAGTCACTGCTTGACTACTTTCATTTACTCCTTTGCTGATTGCAATATGAGAATGTTCATCTACTATACCACATGTAAGATGTTTTTTGCTGGCGTCAATTTGAGTGATTTTATTTTTCCCTGGGAAGATAGTTAAAACATCTAACTGTTGACCAATTGCTAGTATTTTCCCATTTTGAATTGCCACATCAGTATGAGTTAGTATACCTTCTTTTTCATTTGTCCATACAGTGGCATTCCTAAAAATAATATTTTCATAATCAGGTGTTTTTTTAAATCCATAAGCTTTGTTAGGGGCCCAGATTTCAGGAATAATACTATCAATTTCTAAATTAAAGCTTTTTTGCTTACTTAATATTGCCGAATCTTTTCTTGCAATAAAATTATGATAATCACCTAAACTATCTTGATATTTACCACTAATAATATTTTCATGATATTTGAGATTTGCTCTAAATTTTCCTTTAGTATCATAAACAATAATATTATTTTCTTTAATATTTGTTTTAAGCGATGTTGAGTCTAAATCATAAATAATAATTTCAGGCTTAAATAATTTTCCTTTAACAAGTACTTTTTTATTTTTAAAATTTGGAGTGACAATAGAATAATATCCAAGAATATCTTTTATTGGCTTTTTTGAAATAATATGTTGTTTCCCGTTTGTCCAATGTTCGTAAATTTTTCCATTTTCAAAAATATCTTTTGATGAGATAAAGAAATTAGCTAGCATTCCTTCATCTAGGGAACCAACTTTATCTTCAAGATCTAAAATTTCAGCTGGTATAGTTGTAAGAGCTGATAATGCAGTATTTTTAGATAGTCCTTTTTGAACAGCTTTTCTTAGGTTTGAGAAAAAAATATCTTTTTCAAGATCTGCAGAGGTGATACAAAATTTAATATCGTTTTGCTCTAAAATTGAGGCGTTAAACGGAGCTAACTCCCATTTTTTCATCTCACTTAGGCTAACCCACTCAGCTTGGTATGGATCTGACACATCATATGCTTTTGGGAAATTTAGTGGAATTATTACAGGTAAATTGGCACCTTGTAGCTCTTTTATTTGAGTGTATTCATGTCCATTACCTTTAATTATAAAATCTATTTCAAACTCATCAGCTATTTTATGAACTCTACTGTAATCTAATTCATGATTAATAGTAAAAATATTTGGTAGCTGAATATTTTTATTAAAATAATCAAATGATAAATTAGTTTGATCTTCTTGATTTTTATACCATTCAGCGTCAAGAAAAACTTGTTTAATTAATGATATACTTCCCATTAGTGAGGTCGGAGATTTTTGTTTTGAAGAACCCTTTTCAAACGAAAAAAAGTTTGCAGCTTTAGATATCAAAATATTTTCATGATCTGTTTTCGAAGAAAGCATAGACAAAACACCAGTACCCCTAATGAGTCCATCTTGAACATGAGAAACAACTAATCCAAATCCATTTTCAAGATATTTATTGTATTCATGTTTATTTGAATTGAAAAAATCATGAGCTTGAATTTCTGGGCGAATGGCTTGGTTCCAATGAAAAGCACCTTTTTTACTACTTGTATATTGTGGTCTATATTTTTGAGAATTTATTTTTTCTTTATTGGATATTCCGTATTCTGAGTATAAATCAATAAATGAAGGGTAAATATAGTCTCCATCTAAATCATGAACTATAGCTTCTTGTGGGATAATCACATCTTGCCCAACAGCTATTATTTTGTTTCCTTGGATCACTAGTATTCCATTGGAAATCTTAAGATTAGGATTTAAAATTATATTGGCATTTGTAAAGGCGTAAAAAGGATCAAGTTTTTCTGAAACACCATTAATGGGAAATGTTTGTTGTGCAGAAATAGTTAAGCTGAAAAAGAATAAAAGCAGGTTGACGAAATTTTTTTTCATAGTATAATTAATGTTGTGAAAATACCAAAATTTATTCAATTTATTTTAGTTATTTTTACACTAAAATTTAATACTTTAAATATGAAAACATATCAAGCAAATTTAATAAACAGTTTAGCATTAATTTTAATGCCACTTTGGTCATACTTTACTTATGAAGCTACAGCAGATAAACCAGAACAATCCATAACAGCTTTGATTCCTATGTTTTTAGGGGTCATACTCTTTTTATGCAATGGAGGATTAAAAAAGGAAAATAAAACAATTGCTCATATTGCAGTTCTAGTTACATTAATAGCTATTTTAGGATTATTTATGCCTTTAAAAGCAGCAATAGCTGATGACAGGACATTGTCTATTTTTAGAGTTTGTTTGATGTTATTGACAGGAGTTTTAGCAATGATAACATTTATTAGAAGTTTTATAGAAAACAGAAAGAGAAAGTCTTCATAAGTATTTTTTAGATGGAGAAAGCTGTTCTTGTTGGATTAATAACGCCAGATGTTACAGATGAACAGGCATATGAATTTTTAAATGAGTTGTCATTTCTTGCTAAAACAGCAGGAGCGAAACCAGTCAGAAATTTTACTCAGAGATTAAAACAGTGTGATAATAAAACATTTCTGGGCAAAGGGAAAATAGAACAGGTTAAGTTATTTGTTGAAGAAAATGATGTGAGTCTTATTATTTTTGATGATGATTTAACACCATCTCAGATTAGAAATATTGAAAGAATTTTCAAGGATAAGTGTAAGATTTTAGATAGGAGTAGCCTAATACTAGATATTTTTGCAAGTAGAGCTCAGACAGCACAAGCAAGAACACAAGTTGAGCTTGCTCAATATCAATATTTATTACCTAGATTAACTAGAATGTGGACTCACCTTGAGCGTCAAAAAGGTGGAATTGGAATGAGAGGTCCTGGAGAGACGCAAATTGAAACTGATAGAAGAATAATAAAAGATAAAATAGCATTATTAAAGAAAAAATTAGAAAAAATTGATAAGCAGGCATCAACTAGAAGAAAAGGAAGAGGTCATCTTATAAGAGTTGCTTTAGTTGGATATACAAATGCAGGAAAATCAACTTTAATGAATGTATTATCTAAATCAGAAGTTTTTGCTGAAGATAAATTATTTGCTACATTAGATACAACTGTACGTAAGGTTGTTATTGGCAATTTGCCATTTTTACTAACAGATACAGTTGGATTTATAAGAAAGTTACCACATCAGTTAATAGAAAGTTTTAAATCAACTTTAGATGAATTAAGAGAGTCGGATTTGATGGTACATATAGTTGACATATCAAATACAAATTTTGAACAACAAATAGAAACTGTTAATAATACTATTGCAGAGATAGGTATTTCTAGTAAGCCAAGTATTATTGTGTTTAATAAGGTTGATTTATATAATTTTATTTCGAAGGAAGAGGATGATTTAACCCCAATGACAAAAGAAAATTTTTCATTAGAAATGATAAAGGATATGTGGATGTCAAAATTAGAACATGAAACGATTTTTATATCTGCTCTAGAAAAAATAAACTTAAATGAGTTAAGAGAATTATTGTATAAAAAGATTAAGGGATTACATGAAGTAAGATATCCGTATAATAATTTCCTATACTAGCTAAACGATTGAAGGTCAAAAAGTTTTTTGTAATGGCCTGATTTGTTAATAAGTTCCTGATGTGTGCCTTGTTCAACAATTCTTCCATCATCTAAAACAATTATTTTATCAACATTTTTTATTGTAGATAATCTGTGAGCAATTACCAGTGATGTTCTAGATTTCATCAACTTTTCTAACGCTTCTTGTACTAATTTTTCAGATTTTGTATCTAGCGATGATGTTGCTTCGTCTAAAATTAATATTTCTGGATTTTTCAAAATAGCCCGCGCAATACTTAATCTCTGTTTTTGTCCTCCAGAAAGTTTATCTCCTCTATCTCCAATATTTGTATCATATCCATTAGGAGATTCCATAATAAAATCATGAGCATTAGCAATTTTTGCCGCATTAATTACATCTTCTTTCTTAGCTTTAGTATTAGCTAGTTTGATATTGTTAAATATAGAGTCATTAAATAAAATTGAATCTTGACTCACAATTCCCATCAATCCTCTTAAGCTTTTTAAACAAAGATCTTTTAAGTTAATATCATCGATGAGGATATTACCTATATTCACATTATAAAATCTAGCAAGTAAATCGGCTAGTGTAGATTTACCACTTCCTGACTTGCCAACTAAAGCAATAGTTTGACCCTTTATAATCTCAAAATTAATATCACTTAGTACTTGATTTTCATCATACGAAAACGATAAGTTTTCAAAGACAATTTTAGATTTAAGTTGTTTAATTTTTATAGCATTTTCATGTTCAATAATAGCATTTTCTTGATCTAAAATATCGTATATTCTCTGTGCAGAAGCGCTACCTTTTTGTATGTGATAATATGATGTTGTAAGAGATTTCGCAGGAGGTATTATTTGAGAAAAAATAAGTATATAACCAATGAACTCTTGAGCTGAAAGAGTACTGTCAGATGCCAAAACTAAATTACCACCAAACCACATTACAATGACCATTACAATAGTACTTAAGAACTCACTCATTGGAGAAGAAAGATCTTTTTTTCTTAGTAATTTAGTCATTATTCTTTTGTAATCCTCGCTTTCATTTTTAAAGTTATTATTAATATGTCCTTGAGCATTAAATGCTTTAATAATTCTTAAACCAGAAATATTTTCTTCAATAACAGAAAGAATCTTCCCCATTTTATCTTGACCTCTATCAGATGATTTTTTTAATGATCTTCCAATAATGCCAATTATTATTCCTGTTAGGGGAAATAATATTATTACAAATGTGGTAAGTTCTGGACTTATAAAGATCAATGTAGATAGATATACTAGTATCGTAATAGGATCTTTAAAAATCATTTCTAAACAATTCATTATTGACCATTCAATTTCAACTAAATCAGCTGTCATACGAGATGTTATATCTCCTTTTCTTTTTTCAGTAAAAAACTGAAGAGGTAGAGATAAAACTTTTTTATGAAGATCCATTCTTATGTCATGAACAATGCCATTTCTTATAGGCGTAAGAAAATAGAGTGATAGATAGCGAAATAGATTTCTGAGAAAGAATGTTATAAGTATTAGCAGGCAAATAAATAATAAAGCTTCTAACTTTCCTTTTTCATCTATTATTGAACTGATGATGGCATAAAAGTTTTGTTGTATAGAATTTGCATTTATTGCTAGAGGTGGCGGGTTATATACTTTTTCTTGAGTTTCAAATAGTATACCTAAAAAAGGTATTGCCATTGTAAGAGAAACTAATGAAAATAAGATGCTTAAAATATTAAATAGAATATTTAATCCAGCAGACATTAAATATGATCTAATATATCGTAATATTCTTAAGAAGTAGTACATAGTGGCAAAGATAACAAAGGATTACCTATTTTTGTGCTTATGGAATCAACAAGACAAAAAAAAATATCAAGATTAATACAAAAGGAGTTATCTGTAATTTTTAATCAATATAGACAAGAGATATTGCCAGGGACAATGATTAGTATTACGATTGCTAGAATCTCTCCAGATCTTTCAGAAGCAAATATATTTTTAAGTATTTTTCCTATTAAAGATCCAAAAGATGCATTAGAAATAATAAAAAGCAAAAAAGGGTTAATTCGAAAAAAGCTTGGTGAGGCGTCCAGAAATCACTTGAGAATTATACCTAACCTGCATTTTTATTTAGATGATTCAGCAGCATATTTTGAAGAGATTGATAGACTTTTGAAAAAGTAAATTTAGATGAGTTATTCATTTTTTATAGCAAAGCGTTACTTCAAAACTAATAATTCTAAAAATTATGTTCATATTATTTCATGGGTTTCAAGTTTTGGCATTATTGTAGGAACAGCCGCACTTATATTACTACTTTCAGTTTTTAACGGTTTTGAAAGTTTAGTTTTAGGAATGTATAATTCATTTGACCCGGATTTAAAAATATCTTCAAAAAACGGCGATGTTTTTTACATAGATGAGCTAGATTCTATTTTAGTCACTTCTACAAATTTAAAGAATACGGTATATGTTTTGGAAGAAAAGGTATTATTGCGTAATGGCAAAAAGGATTTTATTGCTACTGCAAAGGGAGTAAGTCAAGAATATTTAGATATGACAAGTTTTGATTCATTACTTGTTTCAGGTCAGTACTTAGATAAATTTGAAAGTAATCAAGTTGCAATTTTGGGAATAGGAGTTGCATATCATCTATCAATTGGAAATATATCTTTTCTTGATTATTTACAAGTAATTATACCAAATAGAAATGCAAGAAATTTATTAAATACATCTAATGCATTTAATCAATCATCTGTTATGCCAGTAGGTTTATTTGGCATTCAGTCAGAGATTGATGAGAAATATATAATTACACCATTATCATTTTTACAAGATTTGTCCAAAAGGGAACATCAGGCTTCACATGTTGAGGTTAAACTTAATAATGGCGAAAATATATTTGAAACACAAATTTTATTGACAGAAGAATTAGGTAGTAAATTTAAAGTTGAAAATCGCTATGAGCAACAAGCATTTTTATATAAAATTTTAAAAACTGAGAAGTTAGCAGTTTTTATTATTCTTCTTTTTATTATGATTATAGCAGCATTTAATATAGTTGGGTCACTAACAATGCTTATGTTAGATAAAGCTAATGATATTAATATTTTAAGAACATTAGGTTGTACTATTAAGGATATTAAAAATATTTTTGTTTATAGAAGTTTGTTGTCAATTTCGATAGGAACCTTTTTTGGATTAATTATTGGATTATTTATAGCTATTTTACAGAAAGAATTTGGGCTAATTAGATTAGGACAAGACAGTTTTGTTGTTGATTTCTATCCAATAAAGTTTGTTTTTGAGGATATAGTTTTAGCTGCTATATCAGTTTTTATAATTGGATTCTTAGCATCACTATTTTCAATTAAAGTTTTGACAAATAAATTATTCAAAAATAAAATTTGAAAATTCTTTAGACACTTTTTCCAGTATTTCATGTATTTCTTCAGGATGATCAGATGTTACCATTTTTATACGATAATCTTTAAAATGAGGTATTCCTTTAAAATAATTGGTATAGTGTCTTTTCATTTCAGCAATACCTAATTTTTCTCCTTTCCATTCAATAGAATGTTTTAAATGTTGTTTGCATATCTTAACTCGATCATTAATTGTTGGTGGAGCTAAATTTACTCCAGTTTTTAGGAAGTGTTTTATTTCATTAAAAATCCACGGATATCCAATTGCTCCACGTCCAATCATTACACCGTCTATACCATATTTATTTCTAACCTCTTTTACTTTTTGGCCTGAATTGATATCCCCATTTCCAAAAATTGGGATCTTCATTCTTGGATTATTTTTAACCTCTCCAATTAACGTCCAGTCTGCTTCTCCTTTATACATTTGCTTTCTTGTCCTTCCATGAATAGATAGTGCCTGAATACCAACATCTTGAAGTCTTTCCGCAACTTCTACTATATATTTAGAGTTTTCGTCCCAGCCAAGACGGGTCTTAACTGTTACTGGGATTTGTGTAGAGTTAACAATCTCTTTTGTTAGTTTTATCATTTTTGGAATATCTAAAAGAATACCTGCTCCTGCGCCTTTATTTGCAACTTTTTTTACTGGGCAGCCATAATTTATGTCAATAATTTCAGGAGAAACTTTTTCACATATTTTAGTTGCTTCTTTCATAGAATCGATATTAGCGCCAAATATTTGAATACCTATTGGCCTTTCATGATCATAAATATCTAGTTTCATCGTACTTTTTTCGGCATCTCGTATCAGCCCTTCTGAGGATATAAATTCAGTGTACATTACATCCGCACCATATTGTTTACAAATAGCTCTAAATGGAGGGTCACTAACGTCTTCCATTGGTGCTAAAAGTAGGGGAAAATCTCCTACATCAATATTTCCTATCTTTACTCCCATAATTTGCAAAAATAAATAATAATGGCATTTAAAGGAGTTTATAGCAACAAGTCATCTTTTTTTAAAGGGTTTATTTTACTATCCTTAATTTTTATATCCAGTATTATACATACTATATTAGCAATAGCTTTAGTAAATTTTTTTTCACAAGGCGAGTTTGATATTACTCAAAATTACGATTTCGGTAATCAACTTTCAGTTAATTATTTAAAAATGGTACAGCTGTTTAGTGGAATAGGAATGTTCATAGTACCTTCATTTATTTATTCATATTTAACTAATTTCAATTTTAATTTTAATAAAATTAGTAGACAAAGTTCGATCTTAGTTATAGCTATTATAATGTTGATAACACCATTTATTGGGTTCTTGTTAGAATGGAATATGAAAATTGATTTTCCTGATTGGATATTATATTTTGATAATAATTCTGAGGCTATAATACGTGCTTTTTTAAAAATGGAAAGTTGGCTTGATTTACTATATACAATAATAGTTATTGCAGTTGTGCCTGCTATTGGAGAGGAGTTAATCTTTAGAGGATATTTGCAGCAGAAACTAGCAAAAAGATTTGGAGATATGCATGCTTCTATTTTTCTCACAGCATTTCTCTTCAGTTTAATACACTTTCATTTTGATGGTCTAATTCCTAGATTTGTATTAGGAATACTACTAGGTTATCTTTTTTATTGGGGAAGATCATTATGGCTACCTATTTTAGCTCATTTTGTGAATAATGCACAAGGCGTAGTATTATCTCATCCTTTTTTTCAACTAGAAAACCAACAATATTCAGTTTATTCTAATGAAAAAATTGATCCGATGTTAGCATTATTCTCTTTAATGGCGGTTACATTATTATTATATATTTTTAAGCAAAATACAGCTATAAAAAAAGGCTGAAAAATCAGCCTGATTGAAATTTATTTTTTATAATTATTAGTAGGTTCCTTTTCTAGTAGAATAGTTTATTTTTAGAGCGTTAGCTTTTCTGAGCTCTTGCTTTATATCCGTAATAATTCCCATTTTAGTTTTTTCATCAGCTTTAATTGAAGTAGTCATAAAAGGAATTTCTTTTTCATCTCTACTTTCTCTTTCTGTAGCAATGAATTCCTGTATATCATCAACCGAAGCAAAAGCATCGTTTAGTTGAATTCTTGAAGCTGAACCATAAGAAGCTTGTAATCTTTTAACAGGAGAGCCAACATAAATATAGCTAACCAAAGATTTTTTTTCCATTTTCTTTATTTCTGTAGCCTTTGGAGTTACAACGTTTACAAATAATGTTGTTTCTCTCATTACTGTAGTTACCATAAAAAAGAAAAGTAACATAAACACAATATCTGGTAATGATGCAGTTGATATTGCCTGCATACCTTTTTTGTTATTTTTTTTAAATTTACTCATTTTAATTCCCACCAATATTTTTTGGTTCCGCTTCAGATATTTTCTGAGGATACATTTTTCTTATTTCTTTCTGCTGTGTTTTATTTAAGTTAACAAAAGACTCTCCAAATTTCATAAGTGCTTTTTCATTTCTAAGCTCATTATATGCCGCTGCTAATTCATTTTGTACTTGAATATATGTCATATATTCAGTTCCTCTATCATTTTGTAATGATATAATCGCTTTGTCTGGATTATCAGATAAATTTGGATTTAAACCATTATTACTAATAAAGCGTTTGGCACCCTCTTTTAACTGAGTAATATCCAACAATTCGCCTTCAACTAATAATTGATTGTTTTTATTTACTTTAACAACATAAATATTTCTATCATGTATTTTAACATCATCCTCTTGTAATTCTTCTTCTGGCATAGGTGGTAGTTTTCTTGCAATTCCTGTATCAACATCCATAGTTGTAGTAACAAGGAAGAAAATAAGAAGTAAGAATGCTATGTCAGCCATTGATCCAGCATTAATTTCAGGAATACCTCTTTTTCTCATACCCATCAGCTTGAAGTTTTATTTGAAAATTCTGAATATATCATGGCAATAAATGTTCCAACAAATAAAATATAAAATGTAATTATTCCCATACCAACTTGTTTAGACACACCATTTGTGATTTTATATTTTTTATATGAATCTAATACTTCAGGTGATGCTAATATATATGAGATGCCAAAAACTAGTATTAAAGCTAATAAAGTGTAGAGTGACTTTTTATTCGCTTTAGATTTAGTAAACAATTCTTTTAGAGAATAAATTCCAATCATAACTAAAGCAGAGCCAACTAGCAGGTAAGTAATGTTAATAGCAAAATTTATATAATTAAATACAAGTAATATCAGAACACTTAATAGAACTAAAAGTCCTATGGTTTTTTTCCAGTTTTCTTTGAAAGTGTAAAAAAGTATTAGAGCAATAGCAATAACTCCAAGAGCAGCATAGCTATAGAGACCTGTTCCAATTAATTTCGAAGCTGTGTTTGAAATATTATATTTTTCATAAGATGGCAATACATTGTCTGATGAAAGCAGAAAAGCAATTAAAATAGTAACAGCTAAACTACCAATGCTATATAAAGTTTTCTTGGATTCACCGCTAAGTTGAATCATGTTTTTTATAGCAAAATAAAGAATAGCTAATATTCCTATGCCGACCATGATGTATGTTAACATAATTGGTATATCAATCAAGGGGCTAAATACTATTGTATTACTATCCATTTACTGGCAAGGTTTAGTTTTATGTGAATTATTTATTCTTTACTAGTAAATCAATTAATGAAATTGAAGCATCTTCCATTGAGTTAACAATTGAGTCAACTTTTGCTACTAAGTAGTTATAAAAAATTTGAAGTATAATAGCAACAATTAATCCGAAGACAGTAGTTAAAAGTGCTACTTTAATTCCTCCTGCAACCAATGATGGAGAAATATCTCCAGCTGCCTCTATAGCATCAAAAGCACCTATCATCCCAATAACTGTTCCCATAAAACCAAGCATTGGAGCTAGAGCGATAAATAAGGATATCCATGACAACCCTTTTTCAAGTAATCCCATCTGAACAGAGCCATACGATATAATAGATTTTTCTACCATATCTATACCTTCTCCTGATCTGTCTAGTCCTTGATAAAAGATAGATGCAACAGGTCCTTTAGTATTTCTACAGACTTCTTTAGCAGCATCAACACCACCTTGTTGTAATGCTCCTTCAACATCATTTAACAATTTATCAGTGTCAGTACTTGCCATATTTAGATAGATAATTCTTTCAATTGCCAAAGCTAGTCCTAAGATTAAACATAAAAGAACAATTCCCATAAATGCAGGACCTCCTTCAATAAATTTTTGTTTAATGATTTGATGAAAGGAAGCATCTCCTTGATTCTCCGGCTCAGTAGTAATATTTTCCACTGCAGTCTCTTCAGCTTCTTGCGTAGTAGTTTCCTCCACTTCTTCAGTTACATATTGCATTGTATCAGCATCTTGAGAATGCATATTGTAAGGAGCTATAAGGAACATTCCAAGAATAGCTAATAAGGCAAATTTATTTTTCATTTCTTTAATTTATTTGATTATTAATTTTCGTTCTGGCAAATTTATAAAAATATTATAAAGCAGCTTGATATAATTTATTTACTTCATCCCAATTTATAACATTAAAGAACGCTTGTATATAATCAGGACGTCTATTTTGATAATTTAGATAGTAGGCATGCTCCCAAACATCAAGACACAATATAGGAGTGCATCCACACTGATCTGCCATTAAAGGATTATCTTGGTTTGCAGTTGAACACACAATTAATTTTCCATTTTCAACTCCTAGCCACGCCCAACCAGAACCAAATCTTGTAGAAGCAGCATTAGCAAATTGAGTTTTAAATTCTTCAAAAGAGCCAAAATCATTATTAATGGCATCTGCAATATTTCCAGATGGATTTCCACCTCCATTTGGAGACATAATTTTCCAAAATAGACAATGATTAAAATAACCACCTCCATTATTTCTTGCACCACCGCTTAAGCCTTGGTGCGCACAAATTTCTTCAATAGATTTCCCTTCTAACTCTGTTCCAGCAATAGCGTTATTTAAGTTATTTGTATATCCATTATGATGTTTACTATGATGTATTTCCATAGTTTTTGCATCTATATGAGGTTCAAGCGCATCGTATGCGTATGGTAATTTTGGTAATTCAAATGACATAATTTCTTGTTTTTTAGTTATTTATAATAGAATTTGCCAAGCTTTTTCTATTTGTCCTTGACTTAAAAATTCTTTGGCTAAGATATGTTTTTCTTTTATATTTTTATTTTCTCGTAATATAAATTTTTCTTTTTGTGGTATTCTTTCTTGTGAAGCTAGAATTGCTAGATCATTTCCAGTAAGGAGTTCAGATTCTCTAATTTGTTTAGGTAAATTATCAAATCCCATTCCTAATTTAGATATTGGTTTTGCAATTTTGTAGATAGATTCTCGAGTTATTTTTCCATACCAACTCCCACCTAAACGACTAACAATATTTAGTTTGAGTGGATCAATCATTTCATCTCCATCTAATACATTGGTATTTATATGCATTTTGAGCGCCTCACATAAAACTAAACTGCCGGCTCCACCTGCTGCCCCAAGATTTATAATTTCATTTACTTTACATTCAAAGTTTACAGGTGATTCTTTGATTCTAGAGGGAGTAATTTTTTCTGATTTAACTTCAGTAAATCCTCCTTTTTGGAATTCATTAACATCAGCTTCAAAATCACATGAGGTTAAAGAAACTTGTTGGACAATTTCTTCTGTGACTAGAGCAATAACACATTCTTTAATCTGATGTATATTATCTAAAGTATTTTTAGAGCTGTTATCTCTAACTCTTCTGACAGGAGAGAAAACTAATATGGGTGGATTAACTGAGAATACATTAAAGAAAGAAAATGGACTAAGATTTTTATTTCCTTTTATATCAATAGTGCTAACTAAAGCAATAGGTCTAGGTGTAATGGCACTAGAAAGATAATTGTAAATTATTTTGCTTTGTGTAGATTCAATATCAATTGTTTTGATCATTTTTTAATTTTTAATAATGAATGTTTAGATTTTGACTTGATTATTTTATTAGTTATTTTTCCTAACCCTTCAATTTGAAGCTCTATTTCATCTCCTGCTTTTAGCCATTGTTTTTTGCCATCTATATTTTTTCGACTTCCATTTAGTTCTAAAAGACAACCAGTTCCTACTGTGCCAGAACCAATAATATCACCAGGAAATAAATCAACTCCGTAAGAAGCTCTTTCAATAATTTCTCCAAAAGTCCAATCCATATCTTTTGCATTTCCCTGAGAAAGTAACTCACCATTTAAATAGGCACTCATCTTTAAGTCATATTTCTTCCCAAATTTAGTTTCAATACATTTTGATTCTAACTCATCAGAAGTGACTAGATAAGGTCCTATAACGTTTGCAAAATCTTTTCCTTTAGCAGGCCCTAAGTTAAGCTTCATCTCTTCCATTTGTAATTTTCTTGCGCTAAGATCATTTAGAATAAAGAATCCTGCAATATGTTTGTCTGCATCTTTAGAGAGAATATTTCTTCCCCCTTTACCAATTAAAATAGCTATTTCTAATTCATAATCTAATTGCTCAAAATGATCTGGCATTAACTCTATTACTTGATTATGACCGTACATATTGTTATGATTGGAAAAATAAAAGACTGGAAACTGATCAAATTCAGGCAGCATTTTAGCCCCTCTGTTTCTTCTGGCTGTTTCTACATGTTGCCGGAAAGCATAGGCGTCTCTAAAGGAATTAGGTTTAGTTATGGGAGGTAAAATTTTAATATTATCTATATCATGTTTTATACAATTCTTACCTGAAATAAAATTAGCTATTTTCTGCTGATAATTCTTAATCTGAATTATTTCTAATAATGAGTTATTATTAAAACAGTCATTTAAATTAAAGATTGATTGGTTGTGTAGTATACCAACTTGATCTACTTGAATTTTATCGATTTTGTAGCTTAGAAGTTTCATTTTAAATTATAGCAAAATTATCATTTTTATTTTAGAGATGATATAAATTATGTTTTAGTTCTATATTTGCATAAAAATGAATTCATGCCGAGATATCATAAATTAGGAAAGATACCACAAAAGAGACATACTGTTTTTAGAAAAAAAGATGGTGGGATTCATTATGAAGAGCTTTTTGGGACTATCGGCTTTGATGGCATGTCTTCTCTTTTATACCACTTACATAGACCTACACAGGTTAAAGAAATTAAAGAGGCTTATTCTGTTGCTCCAGAGGTAGCAGTAGAAAAAAATTTAAAGTCATATCTTTTAAAGGGTTTTGATGTTCCAAAGATTGCAGATCATTTGGAAAGTAGAGTGTCAATATTGCTTAATAATGATTTAAATATTTTATTATCAGCTCCAACTAATATACAGCAAGATTATTTTTATAAAAATACAGATGGAGATGAAATAATTTTTGTTCATAAGGGATCTGGAACACTACGTACATTTATTGGAAATATAGATTTTAAAGAGGGAGATTATTTAGTTATTCCGAGAGGTATCATTTATACTCTAAAATTTAATTCTGATAATAATAGATTGTTTATTGTAGAGTCATATAATCCTGTTTATACACCAAAAAGATATCGCAACTATTTTGGGCAATTACTTGAGCATTCTCCTTATTGTGAAAGAGATTTAAGATTGCCTGATGAATTAGAAACTCACGATAAAAAAGGAGATTTTTTGATTAAAATTAAGAAAGAGCATATGATTCATGAATATATTTATGCGTCACATCCTTTTGATGTAGCAGGTTGTGATGGATATAATTTTCCATATGCATTTTCTATAAATGATTTTGAGCCTATTACAGGTAGAGTACATCAACCCCCTCCAGTTCATCAAACTTTTGAAACTAGTAGATTCGTTCTTTGTTCATTTGTTCCTAGATTATATGACTATCACCCCGATTCAATACCTGCGCCATATAATCATTCTAATATTGATTCGGACGAAGTATTGTATTATGTAGATGGAGATTTTATGAGTAGAAATCATGTTGAAGAAGGATATATATCACTTCATCCTGCTGGGATACCTCATGGACCTCATCCTGGTGCTGCAGAAAGAAGTATAGGCCAAAAATCTACAGATGAGTTGGCAGTTATGGTAGATACTTTTGCCCCCTTAAAGCTAACTAAGGCAGCAATTGATTTATCTGATGGAAAGTATCATAAATCTTGGATAGAATAAACAAAATAAAATGAGAGAAGATTTTACAAAAATTAATAACACAACATATTCATTAGAGAAAATATTTCCTGAGGCTAAAGATTTTTTACCTCTTTTAGGAACTGATTATGTTGAGTTTTACGTAGGCAATGCAAAACAGACAGCACATTTTTACAAAACCGCCCTTGGCTTTCAGTCTATGGCTTATGCTGGTTTAGAGACAGGCATAAAGGATAGAACGTCTTATGTTGTGGTACAAGATAAAATCCGATTAGTTTTTACAACTCCTATGCCAGGAAATAATAATGATATTTTTGAGCATATTCAAAAGCATGGTGATGGTGTAAAAGTTGTAGCGCTTTGGGTGGATGATGCAACTAAAGCTTGGGAAGAGACAACAAGCAGAGGAGCTGAGTCATATTTAAAACCAAGAGAAGAGAAAGATAGTGAAGGAAAGGTTATCAAGTCAGGAATAAAGATATACGGAGATACTGTTCATATATTTATAGAAAGAAAAAATTATAATGGAACTTTTCTTCCTGGTTTTGAGAGGTGGAATTCGGATTATAATCCTGAGCCTGTTGGGCTAAAATATATTGATCATATGGTAGCCAATGTTGGATGGGGAGAAATGAATATATGGGAAAAGTTTTATAACGAAACTATGGGATTTGCTAACCTTATAACATTTGATGATAAAGATATTTCTACTCAATATACAGCCTTAATGAGTAAGGTTATGACAAACGGTAACGGAAGAATAAAATTTCCAATTAATGAGCCAGCAGAAGGTAAAAAGAAATCTCAAATAGAAGAGTATTTAGATTTTTATGATGGTCCAGGACTACAACATATTGCAGTAGCAACGGATGATATAGTTGAAACTGTTGCAATGATGAAAGCAAGAGGAATTGAGTTTTTAACTATACCAGACACTTATTATGAAACTGTACTTGATAGGGTTGGAGAGATAGATGAAGAAATTTTAATATTAAAAAAACATGGAATTTTGGTTGACAGGGATGACGAAGGCTACTTACTTCAGATTTTTACTAAGCCTTTAACTGATAGACCAACTTTATTTTTTGAAATTATTCAAAGAAAAGGAGCACAGTCTTTTGGTAAAGGAAATTTTAAAGCACTGTTTGAATCAATAGAATTAGAACAAGCAAGAAGAGGAACACTATAAAAAATAAAATTATGACAAATTTACAAGTAGGAGATAAAGCTCCAGCAATAGATTCGGTAGATCAAAATGGAGATAAGATTACATTAGATCAGTATATTGGAAAAAAGATTGTATTGTATTTTTACCCTAAGGATATGACTCCTGGATGTACAACGCAGTCATGCAACTTGAGAGACAACTATAAATCTTTAATAGAAAGTGGTTATGTCGTTTTAGGTTGCTCAGCAGATAGCCCATCAAGGCATGTAAAATTTATTGAAAAATATGACTTGCCATTTCCTTTAATTTCAGATGAGAGTAAAGAGGTTTTAAATGCTTATGGAGTCTGGGGACCAAAAAAATTTATGGGGAAGGAATATGATGGGATACATCGAACTACTTTTGTTATTGATGAAAAGGGTGTAATTACAGATGTTATTACAAAAGTAAATACCAAGGATCATACAAATCAAATTTTAAGTTAGTTCAAGCATGAGACAAGTAACATATATATTTTTTTGTTTACTAGTTTCAAATACTATTTTTTCTCAAGCACTTAATCAGGCCTGTCCCTATGATAATTCAGTTAGAGACACTTTAGATTTTTCTACTGCATTTCCTGGAGCATCGCACGATGCTTGGATTTGGTCTGGTCATTATGTATGGGCAATTGGTATGAAAGCATCTATGACATATGCCATTACTACTTGTATAGACCCTTTTAACACTAGGGATAACGATTCACATATTTCTATTTATACTCACGGGGGAGGACAGGCTTTAGCTTTTAATGATGATAATTGTAGCAATCATCAGTATCATTCTACAATTATTTTTACACCTCCAGCTGATGGAGATTATGATATATTATTTGACGAGCATACAGGAGTTTATTGTTCACATATACTTGATTTTACTGAGTTCTATGATTATTATATTGAAGTATTGGGCCCCTCAAGTATTCAAGAAAATGGTGGTAGAGCAAAGAAACTTATAAAAACAGTAGATCTGATGGGTAAAGAAGTAAAGGGTTATAATAATCAAATTATGTTTTATCTTTACGATGATGGAACTGTTGAAAAGAAAATAATTATAGAATAAAAACTAAAACTATGAAAAAACTATTATTTGTATTGGCATTTACTTTTATTGGACAGCAAACATTCTCTCAGATGCATATTGTTATGCTAACAGGCCTTAATCCCGGTCACCCCTCAGGTTGTCCTTCAAGCTTGTATGATGCTGTAATAACACAAATAGATCCCACAGGAAATCAAACATATGAGTGCACAGAAGGTGATCAGCAAGTTTTCTATGGAGGGGATAGAGTAATTAAACTTAATCAAATATTTAATTCTCTTATAAGCCAAGGGTATAAAATGATGCCTAATAGTAGTGGGAACCTCACAGGGAGCGGAAGCCAAACAGGGATGTGGTATTTTGCTATTCCTTGAACTTCAAGTGGTCTAGAAGAAGTTGCTACGACCTTAACGAGTTTTACCATAAGTCCTAATCCTGCAAATACCTTTTTAGATATTTATTTAGATTACTCATTAAAAGGAGAAAATGAAGTTGTATTTATAAGTGAAGCGGGCTATATATATCACAAAGAAGGTATTGGTAATATTTCCAAAAATGAAAAATACAATATTGATATTTCTAAAATTCCTTCAGGTAAATACCTTGTAACAATCGTTAATGGTAAGACTTATACAAAACCTCAAAAATTAGTTGTTTTTTAAAACCCTCTTTTTAAAATTTCAATAGCATCTATACCTTCAGTGTTGAAGGTATAGATTGTGTGCATTGTAATATTCCAAAAAAACACTAATAAAACAGCTAATACTTTAGACACATAAAAGTTAACTTTTAGTTTAGATGTAAATGTATAAACGGTGAGGTGATTCATTACAACACTTAATATCATTATTATTATGTACTGGTATATTTCTGTAACAATATTTTCCTGTGGGGTTTGAAAAGTCCAGTATTTATTTAACATAAAGTTTATAGTTAATGCCGTTGTAATTCCGCAAGAGTTGGAGATGTATTGATTAATTTTTAACTTTTCTTTTAATATGTATGTTATAATAAAATTTATGATTACTCCTGATAGACCAGCAATTGAAAATTTTGATATGAAGATTATAAATCCCAATTTAATTTTTGATATATTCTTTATACCATTTAATAAATTTTTCTAATCCATCATCTATATTAGTGTCTAAACTTATATCGAATTCTCTTTTTAAAAGAGAACTATCTGAAGCAGTATGTAACGCATCTTCAACAAACTTATTTGTATTTTTTAGTTTAGTTTTTTTGCTTAAGATGGTTTCTATTTTTTTAATTATATTGTATATTGATATTGGTTTTTCAGATCCAACGTTGTATATATTATATAGTTCTTTTGGTTGTTGATCTATAATTTTATTTATTACTTTAACTACATCATCAATATATGTAAAATCCCGCATGTTTTTCCCCTCGTTACTGAGTATAATTGTTTTTGAATTTACTATTGCTTCAGTAAATTTATAATATGACATATCTTCTCTACCATATGGACCGTACACAGAAAAAAATCTTAATCCAGTGGTCTTTATGTTGTATAATTTTCCATATACATGCGCTATTAATTCATTAGCCTTCTTAGTATAGGCATAGATGCTTTTCGGACTACTTGTGTTATATGATTCATGAGTTAAGTCATCAGTTTTTTTATTATATAGGCTTGAACTGCTAGCATAAATAAGATGCTCTATATTATTATCTCTACATGAGTTTATCACATTATGGAATCCAAGAATATTGTTCCGAATAAATTCTTCTGAACACAAAGTACTTTGTCTAACACCTGCCGAAGCCGCTAAGTGTATAACTTTTTTAAAGTTATATGATTTGAATAGTTTGTTTAATTTTTTATTATCACAAATATTTAAAGTTATGTACGTAAAGTTATGAGACTTATTTTCTTGTGCTAGCTCAGATTTTATATTATTGATTCTATCCAATTTCAATGATTTTTCATCAGTAATTTTAAACATATCAACTCCTACTACTAATTTGTTTTTTAGTGCTAAATATTTAGCTAAATGTGATCCAATAAATCCTGCACAACCTGTAACTAAGTACATATTATTTTTTTTTAAATAGTTTTCTAGCATCTTTGAAATGATCATGAATGTGGGAATATTCGAATAATCCATTTCTACCAATCATATTAAGATTTTTAAATTTGGAAATATAGTTAACAATAACTTTTGTTTTTTTAAAATAATCTTTTTCTAAAACTGGATATGCATTACTGATTTTGAATACATTGTTATCAATAATTTCAGATTCTTTAAAGAAATTTAATGTTAAAATTTGTTTTTTAATATCATTAATAATTTCTGATTTATTTTTTGTCCAAATAGTATCACTATTAAAACACGGTACCTCAACAATCAGTGATGTTTTATTTTTTGGGGCCATGTATTTGCTTCTGTTCTTGGGTTCATAGATTCTTGTAAATAAATATTCTTTTGAGGGAAAGTACATTGAACCATTTTTATTAATTGATTTTTTATTTATAAAAAACGCAATAAGTATTACATTTCTAAACATAATATTTTTAGCTGCATCAAGTACTTCTTTTGGAGGTGGTGGGGACATTATATTAATAAATTTATCAATTGGAATTGAAGAAACAACTTTCTCTATATTTTTATGATCAGAATTATTTATTACAATAGAATTAATATTGTTATTATCATGATAAACTTTAGTTATATAACTATTTAATTGTAATTTTTTCTTACCAATATTTTCAGAAAGAGTATCAAATAACGTTCCTATCCCATAATCTGGATAGTAAAAGGAGCCATCCAGGTGAGAGGTTTTTTTAATTTTCCCAAAGACCATTTCTATAAAAAGAGTATATAAATTAAGGCCTTTTAGTCTTTTACCTGAAATATTAGGAGACAAATTTTCACAAGCAAACCCCCATAGTTTTTCTGAGTAGTTAAGCAAGAACATTGATGATATTTCTTTGCCAAAATTATAAATTGTTTGTTGTTTAAAGTTATCTCCTTTTTTTAAAAATAATCTTCCTAAAATTATTTTTATCCCGAAGAAAAAAAACTTTGAAACCCCTAAGAATTTTATGAGATTTAATGGGGATATAGGAAAGTCAATAAATTTAGATTTATAATATATTTGACTTGGCACATGGATTTTTTTTAATTTCCCTTTTAATAAATTAATAAACAATTTTGTTGTTTCGGAATCCTTATCATGAAGACGATGTGCTCCTGAATCAAAATAAAACTTATTTGAATTTATTGTTATACAGTTTCCACCAAATTTTGATCCGGCCTCAAATAATTCAAAATCAATTTTATTCTTTTTTGAATAATATGCAGTTGCAAGTCCTGCTGGACCACCTCCAATTATTGTAATTTTACTCATATCTGTACATTCTTAAATGACTCCACAGTCGATTTACATGAGGGTTATGATAGAAGTTAAGTATTTCAAAATCACAATTTATATTTTCAATTTTGTTAGAACTATATACAACACAGCCACTATTAATGTAATTTTGGATTTCCGAGCTATTAATCTTATTTTTATTTAAAAATAAAATATTTTTATTGTTGCTTTTATTCCAAAAATAATTTTTTAGTCCGTCTGATACAACCACTATATTATTGTTTTTTTCATTTGATATTGTTTTATTTATTTGACTTATTGCAGAGGGGGATATGTGTTGATTGACCAAAAAATATGTGATATAAAAATGAGTTGTAATGAAAAGTAAAGTAATAACTTTATTGTATTTTCTACCATTGTATAACTTCTTTATTGATATAGCTAAAATAACACATATAATCGGTATAAAAGGTAATATATGCCTTGCCTTATAGCTTATATTTTGAAAAAAATAAATCCATAAAAAATAGCTTAGTATACAAAGAAGAATTAGTTTAATTTCTTTTATGTTGGACTTGAAATGGTGTTTTTTAATACCTGAAATGAAATGATATAAATAAAATGCTATTAATATCGTATTAATTACTGTTATCCAATTTCTTTCTAATTTCCAAAATGAAAACCCATCTACAAAAGTAAATTCAAATATTTTCATTAATCGTTGATCGAGGGTTACGTTAGAGCTCATAACTGTACCTCCCCAACTAAAGAAATGTCCACGACTATCGTTAATAAACAAATTTATCAATTCTTCCACTCCAGTGATGTATATTAATGGTATTAGCCATGTAAGCAGAAATATAAGCCCACTAATAAAAAGATAAATAACTTTCTTATTATTAAATAAAAAAACAATCGGTATAAAAAAGGGGATAAAAGATAACCTAACTCCAGCAAGTAGAGCTAATACTGCACCAAGTATAAGGTAGTCTTTTTTGTATTCAAATTTTAGTATTCTTAAAAAGAAATAGATGCCAATGATAAGTAAAGATAGCCCAAATATGTCAGGCATATATCTATTACTCATTAACCACATAAATGGATTAATAAAAACTATTAAAGCAATGAAATAATTAATTTTTTTAGAATAAAGACTTATTATTTTTATACAATATATAGCAATCAAAAAGATTGAAATGCCGCCAATTATAGAGAATGAAATACCAATATTTCCAATAATATTATAAATAAAAATTAGTAAAAAACAATAAACAGGATAGCCTGGAAAATGTGGTCTTGCTTCTAAGATATTATAGTTTGAAGCTGACAAAGCAAAGCGTAGGCTGTCAATATCTTCAAAATAAAAAATTGAAGATAAATATCTTGAGATTATACATGCTAATAGTAATGTAATGGTAAAAACAGCCTCTTTTTTACCTTTACAATTTATCAACATTTAAATTTTTTTAAAATATTTTAGGATTTTTATAATTGTTATTGTTGTTGTAAGCTTTACCTGAGCCACTTCCTGATCCTGAGCCGCTTCCTGATCCTGAGCCGCTTCCTGATCCTGATCCGCTTCCTGATCCTGATCCGCTTCCTGATCCCGAGCCGCTTCCTGATCCCGAGCCGCTTCCTGATCCCGAGCCGCTTCCTGATCCTGAGCCTGATCCCGAACCGCCTCCACTATCTTCACAAATAATTTGACATGCTAATAAAGAGATATACGATCCTGTATCTGCCGCATACGAACAATTTCCATCAATACATTCAAATGTAGGATTTGGATCATTACATGCTATTTCACATTCTGTTATATTAGAGTAAACACCATTATTAGTTATACTTTCAATACAATTTCCATTCATACAATCATAAGTTGGTTCAATGTAACATTGTGAAAAATTATCATTTTGACATTGATAAATTGAAATATAAATACCTGTCCCATCACCAGGATCAATACAGTCACCACTTACACAATTATATGATTCTATTGATCCTGAGCCACTACCTGATCCTGAGCCACTACCTGATCCTGAGCCACTACCTGATCCTGAGCCACTTCCCCCGCATGCAGCCTGACATTCCGAAAGAGCATTATATGCGCCATTTGTTCCATCTGCCTCTTCACAGGTGCCATTTATACAATCATAAGTACTTAAGTTATAAATTTTTTCTTCTTGACAAGAGACAATAAATATTGTTGCAATAAAAATTTTAAATAATGCTTTATAATTCATTTAGCAAAGATATTTATTTTTTGTTTAATAGAGCAATTTAAAAACTTCTTCAATTTTCGTACATTTAGTAATTTTAATTTTAAAGTTTTTATCGTTGAACTTATTGTATTTGGAAACAATAATTTGTTGATATCCTAGTTTTTCTGCCTCAGTAATTCTGCTTTCAATTCTGTTGACTGCTCTTATCTCTCCAGATAATCCAATCTCTCCTGCAAAACAGATTTGAGTATCTAATGGAATTTCTTGATCAGAAGAAAGAATTGAACATACAACAGCTAGATCAATAGCAGTATCAGCTATTTTTATACCTCCTGTGATATTTAAAAAAACATCTTTAGAACCCAGCCTAAATCCACAACGTTTCTCAAGAACTGCTAGCAACATATTCATCCTTTTAGTATCAAAGCCTGTAGCTGATCTTTGAGGATTACCATAAACTGCTGAGCTAACCAGTGACTGTATTTCTATTAGGAGAGGTCTAGCTCCTTCAATTGTAGCGGCAATACCAACACCACTTGTGGCTTCATCTCTTTCAGAGATAAGTATCTCAGAAGGATTACTTACTTCTCTCAACCCTTCACTATTCATTTCATATACTCCAAGTTCTGATGCAGAACCAAAACGATTTTTAATCGTTCTTAAAATTCGATAAACATAATTTCTATCACCCTCAAATTGTAAAACAGTATCTACCATATGTTCTAAAATCTTAGGTCCAGCAATAGCACCGTCTTTATTGATATGTCCTATTAGAAATACGGCTGTTGCAGTTTCTTTCGCGAACTTAATAAGTTCAGCGGTACACTCTCTTATTTGAGAAACACTTCCTGGAGAGGAATCAATATGTAAGGTGTGTAAAGTTTGTATCGAGTCTACAACTAAAATATCTGGCTCAATTTTTTCTATTTGTTGAAATATATTTTGTGTAGATGTTTCTGTCAGAATATAACAGTGCTCAGAATCTTTATTTATTCTTTCAGCCCGCATTTTGATTTGCTTTTGGCTTTCTTCACCTGAAACATATAAAATTTTTCTATTTTTTGAACTTAGAGAAAATTGTAGCATTAGTGTAGATTTTCCAATGCCAGGGTCACCGCCAAGTAAGATTAAAGAGCCAGGAACAATACCTCCTCCTAGCACTCTGTTTAACTCTTTGTCGTTAGTAATAATTCTCTTTTCGTTGCTATAGTCAATATCACCAACCAATTTAGGAGAGCTATTCTTCTTTGAGCTATAGCCTACAGTTTTAGTATCTTCTTTATTAATTATCTCTTCTACAAAGGTATTCCATTCACCGCACTGAGGACATTTACCAAGCCACTTTGGAGATTGAGCCCCACAGTTTTGACAAAAGAAAGCAGATTGTATTTTTTTCTTTGCCATTTATTTTCGTTTAATCTTTTTAATAATCTGAGTACTTGAATAACCCTCAACAAATGGGATTAATTTTACTTCTCCACCAGCTTCTTTAATAATTTTGTGTCCAGCAATCTCTTCAATTTTATAGTCTCCACCTTTAGCTAAAACATCAGGTTTTAACTCTCTTATTAATTTGATTGGAGTGTCTTCTGAAAATAGAATTACTGCGTCAACAAAGTTAAAAGAAGCCATTAACATCGCTCTTGAATATTCATCTTTAATTGGTCTATTTTTCCCTTTTAGTTTTTTTATTGATTTATCAGAATTTAATCCAACAATTAATTTTTCTCCAAGGTCCGCTGATTTAGAAAGTACTTCGATATGGCCTTGGTGAATTATGTCGAAACATCCATTAGTAAATACAATTTGATTACCCAAGCTTTTCCATCTTTCAGTTTTAACTTTAAGATCATTAATTGTAAATATTTTATTTTTTATGTTTTTAAGATGTGACATCTTTTTTCTTTTTAGATAAAAATAAAATTAATAATCCAGCTGATCCCATGATAATAGCAACTAGTGTTTGAGCAACATGTACTATCGTAGGAAATAATAATGCAGGATTAGATGGATCTCCTCCTTCTCCAAGATAAATTGTACCAATACCCAATACCGATAGCCCAATCATTACAATCGCATGATATGAGCCTACTCCTCCAGGAGTTGGGATAACCATACCAATACCTCCTAACACTAAAACAAAGAGACCATCCGCAAGAGTTAGATGAGATGTGTCATGCATGCTAAAGAAGCAGATATAGGTCATTAAAAAATACATAAGCCATATATTAAATGTATGCATCCAGAATCTAGTTTTGTTTTTCATATTTTTTATACTAGCTAATCCCTCTTTTAGCCCATGATAAAAATCTATAGCTTTTTTGTAAATAGCAGTATGAGAAAAGTATTTTTTTGTGATAAATAAACATACAATAAATACAATAAGTATTGATAGTATTATTATGTATGTTATTCCATTTTTTGAAGAATTATTTTCTTGAGCGACTAAGGTAGAATAGAAATTAAAAAGAGTATTATATTTTAGCAAAAGAGTTGTTAGTAGTAAAATTAAAAGTGTAATAAAATCTATAATCCTCTCCAAAATAATTGTTCCAAATAGCTTATCTATAGGAGTTTTTTCCACTTGATTTAGTGACGTACATCTTGATATTTCACCTGCTCTTGGAATGAATAGATTAGTAAAATAACCTATAGATACTGAGGCAATACTATTTAGTTTAGAAGACTTATAGCCAAGAGAGTCTATTAAAATGATCCACCTTAATCCTCTACTTACATATGCCCATGCTCCAAATATCATTGACAATATCACCCACTTACTATCTACTTTTTGAATTTCTTCAATTAGTTTAACAGGGTCTTGATTTTTAAACAATACATATATAAGACCACCAGCCAAAGCAAAAGAAGCAATGTATTTAAATATGTTAAGTGCTAGTTTGTTATTCACTTTGTAAAGCTATAAAATTATATTATCAATTAATCTTATTTTTGAATGATAAGCTGCTATACAGATTGCATTTTTATTTGTTTTTCTCCATTTTTTAATAGGAGTCATGCTATCTAAATCAACAAACTCAATATATTCTAATTGAATATTTTTATTGTTTGTGAGTGTTTTTTCAATATGCTTTTTAAGTTTACTGATGCCCTGATTTTTATTTTTCTGGCAATATAAAAGACATTTATATATTTCAGCAGCCTCTTCTTTCCCTTTTTTTGACAACCTTTTATTTCTAGTACTTTTAGCTAGACCATTAGATTCTCTTACAGTAGATACACTTTGAATATATATATTTGATTCCATATTTTTAACTAATGCTTTAATTATTTGCAATTGTTGTATGTCTTTTTCACCAAAGAAAGCTATTGTTGGATTTATAATATTAAATAATTTTTCTACTACTGTTGCTACACCATTAAAATGGCCAGGACGGAACTTTCCTTCCATATAATTTGTAAGTGTTCCAAAATCAAATTGTTTAGATAATATTTTGTCTTTATATAGATCTTTAGATGTTGGGCAATAGACAACATCACAATTTGTTTCTTTAAGTTGTTTTAGGTCTTTATCTAAGCAAGAGGGATAGTTGGAGAAGTCTTCTGAGTTGTTAAACTGTGTGGGGTTGATAAAGATGCTACAGACAGTAATATCACATTTCTTTTTGGATTCGATAATTAGTTTTAAATGCCCTTCATGCAGCCCTCCCATTGTTGGAACAAAACCAATAGTTTTCTCGTTAATTAAAGAAAGATGTTTTATTAAATTTATTTTATTGTCATATATGATCATTAATTGGCAATATAATTAATTTTTTCTCCAACAAAACTACGCTAAAAGCTTTGATGTTTAACTTTTTTTTATATATTTTTGCATATTAAAATTTGACCAAATGGAAAAGAAGAGGATACTATATGTTTCACAAGAAATTTCTCCATATACAGGCGAAACTACTTTGGGAGAGGTTTCTAGCGTACTGCCACAACATATGCAAGAGCAAGGTATGGATATTAGAATGTTTTTGCCACGATTTGGAACAATTAATGAGAGAAGACATCAATTACATGAAGTAATTAGACTATCAGGAATGAATTTAATAATTGATGATTTTGACCATCAATTAATTATTAAAGTTGCATCGATTCAAAAATTAAGATTACAAGTTTATTTTATTGATAATGATGAATATTTTCCAAGAAGAAGATTGTTTCATGAAGAGGATGGTAGTTTAATGAGTAATAATGATGAGAGAATGCTTTTCTACTGTAAAGGTGTAATAGAGACAGTGCGTAAGCTTGGATGGAAGCCAGATGTAATTCATTGCCAAGGATGGTTTAGTTCCTTAGTGCCTATGTACATAAAAAAACTTTATAATAATGACCCATTATTCGAAAATGTTAAGGTTATATATTCTGTTTCAGATAATATGTTTAAAGGTACATTAAGTAATTCATTGCCTGAGAAGCTATTGTTTGAAGATTTATGTCATGATGATGTTTCTATTTTAGATGATGCAACTATAATTAATTTACATAAACATGCAATAAATTACTCTGATGGAGTAATACAATCAAGTTCAGATATTTTACCAGAAGTGTTAGACTATGTAAAATCTTCAGGAAAGTTATTCATGAAATATCCTGGAAGGGAAAACTATGAAGAATCTTACAGACAATTTTATGAGCAGTTCATTCAAGAAGAGGTAGTATTAACGTAGATTACTATAATGAATAGAATATATTTTTTAGGCATTTTATTTAGTCTAGTTTTGTGTGCCTGTTCGGACCCTGATAGTTTGGGGTTAGATGTACATCCATCTTCAGAAATAATAACGTTTGGGGATACGACAAGCTTTTTATGGCAAATATCTGAAACTTATTCTGGTGATTCTATTCAAACAGATGAGCCTTCAAGTTTGATATTAGGAGAAATAACTGAAGACCCTATTTTTGGCTATAGTAGCTCGGCTTTTTGCTCACAAATATTATTATCAAATAATAATACAGAGTTAGGATCTAATCCTATAATAGATTCTGTAATTCTTTCATATAGTTATAATGATTACTACGGAGAGTTAGTAGAATTTAATTCAATTGATATATATAGTTTAGAAGAAGATATATACAGAGATTCTATTTACTATTCTTCTTCAGATTTTATCTATAATGCTAATCAAAATTGGGTTGTAGATTATAAATTAAATCAAGAAAATAATTCATTGAGAATTAAGTTAAAGAATGAGTTTGGGCAAGAAATTTTAAATTTAGGTAACGCAGGTATTGTAGATAATCAAGTTTTTTTACAATCTTTTAAAGGGATAAAAGTATCGGCGCAATCGGAGAATACAATGCTTTATCTTAATGCTAATGGAGTAAATACACACCTTAAGTTATATTATCACAATGACATTTCTGATACTTTATCATTAGATTTCGAATTAGGCGGAGATGCAGCAAGAATAAGTTTATTTAATCCAAAGTCAATAAATGATATTAATCAGATTGAAGGTGATAGGTATATTCAATCAATGGGAGGAAGTAGACTAAAAGTATCTCTAATTAATATAAATGAAATTAGGGAATTACTTTTAGGTAAGATTTTAAATAAAGTAACATTATCATTTTATGTTAATGATTTTGATGTTGTTTATAAACCTCATGATTTATTAAGGTTAGTTAAGTTAGAAAATGGATTAACTCAACTTTTGCCTGATGCTTATGAAGGATCAACTCATATTGGAGGAAATTTAGAGGATGGTAATTATGAATTTAATATAACATTATATTTTAATGAAATTATGCAGGGCAATAGCAATTCATATCAGTTATACCTTTTTTCTGCTACTCCTGCAGAAAATGCAAATCGAACAATATTAAGTAAAGATATAGAGTTAACAATTCATTATTCAGAATTATAAAATATGTGTGGAATTGTTGCATATGTTGGAAGTAAAGAGGCATACCCAATATTAATAAAAGGGTTAAAGAGATTAGAGTATAGAGGATATGATTCAGCTGGTATTGCTTTAGGATATAATAAAAACTTATATCAGTACAAGCAGAAAGGAAAGGTTGTAGATCTAGAAAAATATATTGGTGATAAAAATTATAAAGGCTCTATTGGAATAGGTCATACTAGATGGGCTACTCATGGAGTTCCAAATCAAAAAAATGCTCATCCGCATAATTCTCCTGATGGTAATTTGTCTTTAATTCATAATGGTATTATTGAAAACTATAGTTCAATTAAGCAGGCATTAGAATCAAAGGGATATATTTTTAAAAGTGATACTGATACAGAAGTTCTAATTTACTTAATCCAAGATATTAAAAATCATGAAAACGTAAATCTATTTGAAGCTGTTCGTCTTGCTTTAAACGAAATAGTTGGAGCCTATGCAATAGTTGTCTTAGAAAGAGGAAAAAACAGTGAATTAATAGCCGCTCGTAAAGGAAGCCCACTAGTCATTGGAATTGGAAGAGATGAATATTATATTGCATCTGATGCAGCTCCAATAATTGAGTATACTAATGAGGTAGTTTATTTGGAAGATAATGAAATAGCTATTGTAAATAAGAACGAGGATTTATATATAAAAACAATAGATAATCAAATTAAAACTCCATATGTGCAGCAGTTGGCACTTAGTTTAGAAACAATAGAAAAAGGGGGTTATCCTCATTTTATGCTAAAAGAAGTGTATGAGCAGCCAAAAAGTATATTAGATACTTTGCGTGGTAGAATAGATCCCGAAACTAAAGAAATAAAATTAGGAGGTATCTTGGATTATGAACAAAAAATTATTAATGCAAATCGTATTATTATTGTTGCTTGTGGAACATCATGGCATGCGGGACTTATTGGAGAGTATTTATTTGAAGATTTCGCAAGAATTCCTGTAGAGGTAGAGTACGCTTCTGAATTTAGATATCGTAATCCAATTATTCAAGAGTCTGATATAGTTTTAGCAATTTCCCAATCTGGAGAAACTGCAGATACATTAGCAGCGTTAGAATTGGCAAAGAGTAGAGGAGCAACAATTTTAGGAATTTGTAATGTAGTAGGATCATCCATACCAAGACTTACACATGCTGGAACATATACCCACGCAGGGCCTGAAATAGGTGTAGCGTCTACTAAGGCATTTACAACTCAAGTAGTTGTATTAATATTAATGTCATTAAGAATTGCCAAACTAAAAGGCACTATTTTAGAAACAGATTATCAGCGCTTAATCGCAGAATTAGAATTAATTCCAACCAAAGTTGAAAAAGTTTTGGAAAAAAACTCAAAGATTGAAGATGTCGCAGAGAGCTTTAAGGATGTTAGTAATTTTTTATATTTAGGTAGAGGTTATAATTTTCCAGTAGCTTTAGAAGGAGCACTTAAATTAAAAGAAATTTCATATATACATGCGGAAGGATATCCAGCCGCTGAAATGAAACATGGGCCCATAGCATTAATAGATAATGAAATGCCAACTGTAGTTATTGCTACTAAAAAAGGAACTTATGATAAAATAGTGAGTAATATACAGGAAGTAAAAGCCAGAGGGGGGCGATTAATAGCTATTGTTAACGAAGGAGATGAGACAGTTAAGAATTTGGCAGATTTTTGTATAGAAGTTCCATCTTGTTCTGAGGAGTTATCACCTATTTTATCAAATATTCCTTTACAACTTCTTTCATATCATATTGCTTTAATGAGGGGTTGTAATGTTGATCAACCAAGAAACTTAGCAAAATCAGTTAC